>Ga0207888_100393_pt1 | contig 16738 bp, 15 predicted proteins | sample LinPmetageLP43_FD_184055 | JGI IMG/M metagenome (GOLD analysis project Ga0207888, IMG submission 184055) | Marine viral communities from the Pacific Ocean - LP-43 (SPAdes) | ecosystem: Environmental > Aquatic > Marine > Oceanic | place: Pacific Ocean | collected 2010-08-27 | reverse complement strand
AAATCGAAGTCGATGATTTTGTAAGAGTAATTTTTTTTGTAGTTAAAATGCCACCATTCTGTACGAATAGTCTCAAAGCCACAGCGTATCATCCCCTCTTGAAGTAATTTTCTATTTGCCAAAACATCTTTTGGGAGCGTCCTATTATCTATATGTGCTTCTCTGCCAAAAAAGTCGTGATCAGTACCCATATCAACCGGAGTACCATCTAATTTCTCGAGACTTATATCTACAGCTGCACCACGATTGTGAACAGAGCCCGTAGTATACGGATTTGCTACATATTGTGCATTTGGGTAAACAGCCCACATTTTTTTCTGGGCACTCACCGGTCTGTAGCAGTCAAAAAGAACGATACGATACCCTTTTTCACAGAAGTAATGATTGGCTTCTTTTAGAGCTTCAGCAACTTCTGGTCGTAAATAACAAGCGGCACAATCGTAGAAAGCTTCTTTTAAAAAGTTATTATCGCTAGCATATCTAATATCATAGGTAAAGCCATCTTTTAGAGTATCTAATTTAACTAAAGGTTTTTCGGTTTGTTGAGCTGAAACAAAGCCAGAAACTAAAATTAAAATCAAAACTAGAAATGCTTTCATAATTATGTTGCTTTACGCTTTTCCTTTTAAATATTGCTTATCCATCCAGAATGTTCCAAAAGGGATTATAGAACAAAGTAAAACAATAAGTAGTGTCTTAAAATTCCAGTTCAATTCATATTTGACTAAAATGGCCAGTACTACATAGGTCAAAAATAAAAGGCCGTGAGCCATACCGATTACTTGGTTGGGGCCATGGTTGTCAAAACCATATTTTAAGGGCATAGTAACAAACAATATCAGAAGTAACGAGATTCCTTCTAAAATACTGATGATCTGGAAAGCTTTAATCATTTAGACTAAATTGAATATTGCGGCTCCATAAATTGCAAAGCGCACAAAACGTAACAGGCCGAAAAGTAAATAATTAATAAATGGATATTTAATCATCCCTGCAGCCATACTGCTAACTGCAAAAGGTACTGGTAAAATAGCTCCTACAACGATCAAAAAACCGCCCCATTTTCGGGCATTTTTAAGATGCTTTGCCATCTTAACTTCAAGGTATTCGTGTACAGCATTAATTCTAGTTGATGCTCTACCCATAAAATAACTTATAATACCACCAGTATAGGATAATACAGCAATTAAAGAAAGGTACAATATAGGGTCTGGCATCTTATCACTCCACGCAATAAAGATTTCTGGTGGAATAAGCCCGAGAATACTTTCAGAAATAAAAAAGACAGTAAGAACCCAAAAAGGAGGGAATGTATCTGTCATTTTAACCAACAGATCGTTAATGTCAATAACAAAATAATGAACACAAAGAAGTGCTATTATAAATAACACAATAGGAGTAAGTGCTTTCTTGAGACTTCCGCCTAAAAAAGAATAAAATCCTGTGAATTTATAATATTGATGTAAAAGTCTGATTCTAGACTTTTTCTTGGTTTTGGTGTTCTGACTCATTAATTTTTTTGCAAATATAACGTATGGTTTATGCGCTAACAAAATAGCGGTGCTAATATTGTTATAAAACTTCATATTTATGAAAACTTTAATTTAGCCAATCGTGCTAAAACTGCAATTAGCCTTATTTTTAAAATATGGAGAAATTTAAAAATAAAGTCGCCTTAATAACAGGCGGAACAAAAGGAATAGGTAGGGGAGTTGCAGAAGCTCTTCTAGAATTAGGAATGAATGTAGCCATAACCAGCCGAACCATTTCAGCTGCAGAAAAAGCTGCTAAGGAATTGAATAATAACGGTAAAGGAAAGGCCCTAGGTGTGAAAGCAGATGTGCGTTCTATGGAAAGTCAAATCCAGGCGGTAGATACTGTTATTGCAGAGTTTGGTCAAATTGATGTTTTAGTAGCAAATGCCGGTTTAGGACATTTTGCAAGTATTGAAGATATGACAGTTGATCAGTGGCAAGAAACTATAGATACCAATTTAACAGGTGTTTTTTATAGTGTAAAAGCTTCTTTAAATGCTTTGAAACAATCTAAAGGATACATTTTTACTATATCAAGTCTTGCAGGAACTAATTTCTTTGCAAATGGATCTGCTTATAATGCGAGTAAGTTTGGTTTAACCGGTTTTTCTCAGGCAATTATGTTAGACTTAAGGCAGGATGATATTAAAGTTTCTACTATAATGCCGGGTTCTGTAGCTACGCAGTTTAATGGTAATGAACCTACTAATAAGGACAATTGGAAAATTCAAAGTGAAGATATAGGCGAATTAGTGGTAGATTTATTAAAAATGAATCCACGTACCCTACCAAGTAAAATAGAGGTGAGACCTTCTAAACCACCAAAGAACTAAGTTTATCAATTTGATCAAAACAAAAAACACCTGCTTGTAGCAAGTGGTTTTTGTTTTTTAAATTTTTTAAAGCTATAACTGATTAGTGCTCTTCAGCATATTCTTGTAGCGATTCAACATAAGCTCTTAAATCAAGACGGTTAGTCTTGTTTTCAGGCTCTGCAACTAGGTTAAGCAAGTAAAGTAAGCTTTCTGCAGGAACAAAAGTGGTTTCTTCTTCCTCTTCAAGTAAATCTTCATATCCTTCAATAGGCTCTTCCTCAGGAATTGGAATATCAAAAGTTTGGTACGCTTCTATATGTTCAAATACCAACCTGATGGTTTTTGCTAATAAAGGACGCTTTTCTTCAACCGCAAACGGTCTTAGGTTTTGCAAATCTTCTACAACAGTATTTGTAATGATACCGTTTTGCTCAACTTCATCAATGAGCTTATTTATAAGTTTTATCGCTTTTGGATTCTTCAAAATGGTCTGTTTTATTTTGACACAAAGGTAACAGATTAGGTATTTTCTAATGTTGTGCTTTGCTTATTTTTTTCAATTTTATATAGGGGTAACTAAAGTTTTTATCACCCTTTTAAAATTTTGGCTATCTCTGACTATTATTTTGGGAAACAATTAGTCAAAATTATTAATTCTACAATTCCTATTGCAATTTTTCGAGAAGCCCTTTAAATGCCTTATTTTTGCAAAATTCACCATTTAAATATACCTAACTTTTGAGTAAAAAGGCACTAGAGCAAGACACGAGTAACGGCAAAGAATTATACAGCTATCAACTGAATGATCTTGATAGAATTTTTAACTGTATAGAAGAGGAGTCTGATGACTTTAACCTTCTTTATCAGCTTCCTACAGGTGGTGGTAAGACAGTTATATTTTCCGAAATTGTACGCAGATACATTGCAGAAAAGAAGAAAAAAGTTGTTATTCTCACACACCGTATCGAGCTTTCTTCACAAACTTCAAAAATGCTGAAAGGCTTTGATGTGCCTAATATGGTCATCAACAGCAAAGTTAAAACTCTTGAGGGAAATGAAGATTACATGTGTTATGTAGCGATGGTTGAAACTCTTAATAATCGCCTTCAGGATGAGCAAATAGATATAAAAGATATCGGCCTGGTTATTATTGATGAGGCGCATTACAATTCATTTAGAAAGTTATTCAGCTATTTTAAAGATGCTTTTATATTAGGAGTAACGGCAACACCATTGAGTTCTAACGTGAAGTTGCCTATGAAAGACAACTACCGTAAACTTATAATAGGTGAGAGTATAGGTTCTCTAATAGAGAAAGGCTTTTTAGCGAAAGCCAATATGCATACGTATGATGTAGGCTTGAAAACCCTTCAGGTTGGTATAAATGGGGATTACACCGTAAAATCATCTGAAATCTTGTATACCAATCACAGTATGCAAGAAAAATTACTCGCTGCTTATGAAGAGCAAGCTAAAGGCACTAAAACTTTAATCTTCAATAACGGGATCAATACTTCCCGTTATGTATATGAAACCTTTAAAGAAGCCGGTTATGATGTACGACACCTAGACAACACACATACCAATAAAGAGCGGAAAGAAATTTTGAAATGGTTTAAGAATACTCCAGATGCTATTTTAACATCGGTGAGTATTTTGACCACTGGTTTTGATGAACCTTCGGTGGAAACTATTATTTTGAACCGTGCAACGCGATCGTTAACCTTGTATTTTCAGATGATAGGTAGGGGATCTCGTGTGTTACCAAACAAGAAAAAATTTGAAGTTATAGATTTAGGTAATAATATGGCGCGTTTCGGTCTGTGGGACGCACCTATGGATTGGAATGATATTTTCTTATATCCTGATTTCTACCTTGAAAATCTAGTGAGTGACGAAGAAATTGAGCGCAATTTTGAATATGTGATGCCTCCTGAATTACGAGCACAATTTAGTAATAGTGAGCGTATAGATTTTGATATTAAAAAAGAGTACGAAGATGTTTTTGCGAAAGGCTTAAAGTCTAAAGAAGCGCTTGAGCGATCTATAAATCAGCACGCAAAAATTGTTTTTGAAAATACAGAAGATGTTTTTGATGCACGTATTCTAGCTCGGGAACTCAAAGAAGAGATACAATATCGCATACGTCTGTATTCGTATTGTATTATGAAAAATACAAAGAATTATAAAGACTGGTTAGAAGAAGATTATATGCGTAAATTAAGGCTTAAACTTAGCCAGATGTATGCCAATGTACCGGCTCAATAGTCTTTATTTATGCATAATTCTTTTAAGAAATCAAAAATATTATTTCTGCCTTTTGCTTTTATAATACTTTCAATTGGAGGTGTACAAGCGCAAAAGGGTAACCACGAATTGGGTGCCTGGTACGGATATTTTTTTGACACAGATTTTGGCGAAAGTAATTTTGGCATTATGGCTGATATACAACAGCGTAGTTTTAATGTTACTAATGATTTTCAGCAATTGATTTTAAGAGCAGGATTATCCTATAAGATTCCGGGATCTTCTCTAAGAGCAGTTGCCGGTTACTCCTATTTTAATAGTGGGACGTTTGGCCCTAGTAATGAGCAAAGCTTTGAGAACAGACTGTATCAAGATCTCATCTGGAATAATCAATTTTTTGAAGGTCGTATTGCAATATTACACCGCATCCGTTTAGAAGAACGCTTTGTGGAAAATCAAGATTTTAGAACGCGATACCGATATTTTTTAAATGCGAAACTTCCATTGAATAAAAAAACGATGGGCCCTAAAACATTTTTTCTTTGGGTCGCAGGAGAACTCTTTGTTAACGGTCAGCAGCAAATAGGTAAGGGTCAGACTGTAAGCCTTTACGACCGCACTTGGTTATTTGGTGGAGTGGGATATCAAATAAGATCTGGTCTTAGAGCTGAACTTTCGTATATGCGCGAAGTAACTAATACACAAACAAAAGGGCAGCTCATCGTAAGTTTGTTTCATACATTCTAATAACTTTGTCTTAATTTCGCACTATGATTTCAAAAAGTAAAAATATTAAAGCCGCCCTCAGCATTTTGCTGGTACTGGCTATTTTTGCTTTTAAAGTTGTAGATATTCACAAATACGTTCACGACAACGATTCTGTAAAAGGATCGCATTGTGAGTTGTGTTTGCTTACTCATAAACAGAAACAAAATTTAGATTTTGATTTACCTCCTGTTTATGATTTTCAGTTGCAATCGCCAGTTGCATCTTATAATACTCCGGTTTTTTATACTGACTTTATTAAAATAAACCGGTTTCCTTTTGGCATCTCGCTTAATAAAGCACCGCCCGTATCAGTTTAAGCCCATATTCCTTTGGGTTATTTATAGATAATGAGAGCAGTCTTATTATCAGGTTTGTGTTGTAAACATTTTTGATTTGCACCAAAACTTTTTTTAAATAAACTGATAATCATCCTGTAAAAGGATACAATTTTTCAAATATGAAATTTTTCAGTTTGATGCTTATGCTGTTTCTGGGGATTCAGCTTCAGGCTCAACAATGTAATTATAGCATTAGCGGTGTCGTGCGTGATTTTCACGATGGGGATGCATTAGTAAATTCTACCCTTAGTGTAAATGGCTATGAGATTTATGCGTTATCTGATTTTGATGGAAATTATAAATTAGAAGGTTTATGTGTGGGGACCTACACGATTACAATTACTCATCCCGAGTGTGAAGTAGCAGAATTTACGGTAGAAGTTACTAAGAATGTCACACGCGATTTTAAATTAGAGCATCATACCGAAGAACTGAATGCTGTTACTGTTCAGGGGGAAAATGCCAATAAGGGTTCGGTGTCTAGTGTTTCAACTACTTTACATTCCGAAACTTTAGAGCAATACAGCAATGCCAGTTTAGGGGATGCGCTACGGGAAGTTCCCGGAGTTTCCTCGCTAAATACCGGAAGCACGGTTGTAAAACCTGTTATCAACGGTTTACACAGCAGTAGGGTCTTAATTATAAACAATGGTACAAGAATGGAAGATCAAGAATGGGGTGTTGAGCACGCTCCAAATCTTGATATTAATGCTGCAGGAAATGTTACAGTTGTAAAGGGCGCTAGCGCATTACGCTATGGCGGAGATGCCGTTGGTGGAGTAATTGTTACAAACGCGCCGAAAGCTCCAATAAAAGATACATTATACGGTAAAACTATTTTAAGCGGTGCGAGCAACGGAAGAAGTATAGGACTAACCACCAGTCTACTGAAAGCTTATAAAAGCGGATTTTATGTTCAAGGTCAAGGTACTGCTAAATATGCGGGCGATTTACGTGCTCCTGATTATGTACTAACCAACACAGGCTTGAGAGAACGCGACTTTTCAGTGGGATTCGGACTGAACAAATTCACTTACGGATTTGATGCTTACTATAGCTTCTACAATTCAGAAATTGGTATTTTAAGAGCCAGTCATATAGGTAATTTGAGCGATTTGATTCGTGCGATAAATAATGGAGAACCCAATTATGTGCGTGATTTCACCTATGATATCAACGCTCCTAAACAAGATGTTTCTCATCATTTAGCTAAACTCAGCTTTTACAAACGCTTTGAAAATGCCGGAAAGCTCAATCTGGATTACTCTTTTCAGCAAAATAACCGAAAGGAGTTTGATATTCGCCGAGGTGATGACAGGGATAAACCTTCATTAGACTTAAGATTAACGACTCATACTTTGGCATCTAACTTTCTTTATGATGCGGCAACAGATTTTAAAGCCAACTTTGGTGCAGAAGTTTCCTATCAAGAAAATTTTCCAGATCCCAATACCGGAATTAGAAGACTGATTCCTGATTATGAGATGTACACTGCAGGCGTGTATGCTACCGCCGACGTGGATCTGTCGCCAGAATGGCGCTTAGATGGTGGAATTAGATATGATTTTATGCAGGTAGATGCACAAAAATATTATTTAAACAGCAGCTGGGAAAGTCGGGGATATGAAGAGGAATATGGAGATCTGGTGGTTAGCCGATCAGATAGTCAGCTGCTCGTGAATCCTGTTTTTGATTACCATAATTTTTCCGGGACTGTAGGCGCTCGATATCGAATAAAACCAAACTGGGATTTAAAATTGAACTTGAGCAGTGCCTCTAGAGCTCCTAATCCAGCGGAACTTTTTAGTGATGGTTTGCATCATTCTGCGGCGATTATTGAACTCGGTGACTTAAGACTAAATCAAGAACAATCTTACAAAGCCAGTGTTGAATTTACCGGTCAAATCGAAGGTTTAAGCTTTGGGATCAACCCATATTACAACCATATTAATGATTTTATCATTATGGAACCAAGTGGATTGCAGTATACGAATAGAGGAGCTTTTCCTGTATATCAATACGGTCAAGTTGATGCGCGATTGTTTGGGGTTGACTTGCGAGCCGCTTATATTTTTAATGAAAATTTTGACCTACAAACGGTATTCGCTTACGTAAATGGAGAAGACCTAGATCGTAATCGCCCATTAATTGATATGCCGGCACCTAACGTAAATACCAAGTTTGGATTTCAAAAACCTGAGTGGAATAATCTCAAATTAGGCTTACGCAATCAGAGTGTTTTAATGCAAACTCGTTTTCCAGATAATGACTTTAAGGTTACTTATATCAACGATGCCGGCGAGCAAACTACTGAAAGGGTAGAAGTAAGCCGAACACCAGAAGCATACAGCTTATTTCATTTAACATCATCCGTTGATTTTGATGTATTTAAACAATCTACATTAACCGTAGGCTTTTATGTAGATAATATATTAAACACCGCCTATCGTGATTACCTAAATCGCCAGCGCTATTTTGCTGATGATCTAGGACGAAACTTTAGAATTCAATTAAAATTTAATTATTAACCCCTAATTTTTTATTTATGAAAGCAACTAAATTATTTGCAATGGCTCTTGTAGCCGTAATTGGTCTTAACTCGTGTTCTTCTGACGATGATAACACGCCTGAAGAAATCAATGAAGAGGAAGTGATCACCACGATCACCGTAACCCTTGTACCACAAACCGGAGAAACTGTTACCTTAGAATCAAGAGATCTTGATGGAGATGGTCCTGATGAACCCGTGATCACTGTTTCTGGATCTTTACAAGCCGGAATGCTTTACAATGGAAGCGTATTATTAGAAAATGAAACTGAAACTCCAGCCGAAGTAATCAATGAAGAAATTCAAGAAGAAGCAGATGAGCATCAGTTTTTCTACCAAGCTTCTTCTGGCTTAAATGCTGATTTTGCTTACACCGATTCAGAAAACACGTATCTCAATAACGACGTTTCTAATCCTGTTGGTTTAACCTTTAACTTACAAGCAGGTACTGCTTCATCTGGGATATTCACCATTACTTTAAGACACCAGCCTTCAAAAGATGCAGAAGGTGTTAGTGAAGGTGATATAACTAATGCAGCCGGGGAAACAGATGTTCAGGAAAGCTTTGATATCGTGATTGAATAGTTTAAGACCATTAAACAATAAACTACTTTATGGGTTTACCCTGTGGTGGTTTAAAAAAAAAAGCGCTGCAATTTAATTGCAGCGCTTTTTTTATTTTCACTTTTAGGAGGTAAACTCTTATCCTAGATAAGTTTTAAGCACTTTACTTCTAGAAGTGTGACGCAATCTTCTAATTCCCTTTTCACGTATCTGACGCACACGCTCACGGCTTAAATCAAACATTTCACCTATTTCCTGAAGGGTATGAGGTTGCTCACCACCTAAGCCATAGTTTAATTTGATTACATCAGACTCACGAGGAGACAATGTTTCTAAAGCACGCTCAATCTCAGTTCCTAAAGATTCCTGCATCAAATCTGCATCAGGATTAGGAGACTCCCCAGATTTTAGAACATCATAAAGATTAGAATCGTTCTCACCTTCTTTAAAGGGTGCATCCATAGAAAGGTTACGACCAGAATTCTTCATAGCTAACTTTACTTTAGCTACAGTCATATCCAGTTCTTTTGCAATCTCATCTGCAGACGGTGGACGTTCTAAACTTTGTTCCAAATAAGAAAAGGCTTTGTTGATCTTGCTTATTGTACCAATTTTATTTAGAGGTAAACGCACCGTTCTTGAATGCTCTGAAATAGCCTGAAGAATAGATTGACGAATCCACCACACAGCATAAGAGATAAACTTAAAACCACGTGTTTCATCAAAACGCTTTGCCGCTTTAACAAGACCTACATTTCCTTCGTTGATCAAATCAGGTAATTTTAAACCCTGATTTTGATATTGTTTTGCAACAGATACCACAAAACGCAAATTAGCCTTCGTTAATCGTTCTAAAGCAATCTGATCGCCTTCACGAATACGTTGTGCCAACTCGACCTCCTCATCAGCGGTAATCATATCGAGTTTACTTACATCTTGTAAATAGGTGTTTAAAGATTTTGATTCCCGATTGGTTACCTGCTTGGTGATTTTGAGTTGTCTCATATGAAATTTATTTTTTTTAAGTAAATAGGATGTATTATAACATGGATAAATGTAAAATCAAATTAAAATGCACTCTTTATGATAACTTTAGCATTTATCTATGTTTTTTTTAATTATATGACAAGAACCAACCTAATTATCCTCATCGTTTTTCTTTTTCCTTTTTAAGAACGAAAAGAATCCTTTTCTAGTATCTTCTTCCTCGTCTTGATTAACCTCTTCGCTTGGTAATGGCTCTTCTTCTGTTTTTATGATAGAACCATTATTATCCAGATAAACCTTTTTTCTGAATTTTTGCTCTTCTTTACTAAATATAGACTCAAAAAATTGACGCACTTGTGAAGTACTGTCTTTTACAATAGGAGGGCAGTTAAGTGCATCAGCAACTTCAGAAGAAGGCGCCTTAAACCGCTGTTTGGTTAAAGAAGCATAGGTCGTGTCATTATTAAGACGTTGCATAAACTTTGCATAAATTGGCAAAGCCGAATTTGCACCAGCACCTAAACCTGTACTACTAAAACCTATTCTATAATCGTCGTTTCCTACCCAGGTCACTGCTACCATATAAGGAGTAATCCCTACGAACCAACCATCTTTGTTATCCTGAGTGGTTCCGGTCTTTCCTGCAATATCGTTTTTAAGCTTATATGTATACCTTAGTCGGGTTGCGGTCCCTTCACTTACAGTCCCACGCATCATTTCTATCATTGCTTGCCTTGTAAAATTACGCATTACAGATTTTTCTGATGTCTCTGGCGTGAAATCTGCAATAGTTTTACCTGTACGGTCCACAATCTTAGTGATATAGAAAGGCTTCATTGGTTTACCTCCATTTACAAATGAAGTATAAGCAGAAGCCAGATCGCGCATTTTTATTTGTGCTGTTCCTAAAGCAAGTGAAGGTACTTGAGGTAATTTTGAAGGAATCCCCATTTTATGAGCTTGATTGATAACTTTACCAATGCCTACATCTAGCAAAACTTTTACAGCAACGGTGTTAACCGAATTACTCAAAGCTCCTTTTAAAGAATATTGTAAATCTTCACCCTCACCACCTGAATTTGATGGTGACCATTCTTTATTGTTGAAATAGTAAAGTTCTTGTTCTCCACTGTAATAAGTACACGGATCAACTCCTTGTTCTAATGCAGTTGTGTAAACAAATGGTTTAAAAGTAGATCCTACCATACGCTCACTTTGACTCACATGATCGTATTTGAAATTTTCAAAATCAATACCTCCAATATAGGCTAATACGCCACCAGTCTCAGGATCAAGAGCTACAAAACCACAATTGAGTAATGATAGGTAGTGTGCTAAGCTATCTTTAACCGAAATTGATTGTATTGTTTCATCGCTATTCCAGTCAAATATTTTTCGATTTTTTTTAAAATTGAGAGAGTCTTCAAGTGCCTCACCAGAAATACTATCTTTTGTCAATTTTTGATAATAGGGTAGTTTCTCTAAGCTAGGTTCTAAAATTGATTTGCGTTTCCAAGGAGCATAATTTCCATATGCTTTTTCATATTGAGTTTGCAAAGCGGCCATATGCTCACGCATTCCGGCCTCTGCATATTCTTGCATTTGCTTATCTAACGTAGTATGTATAATCAACCCATCCTGATAGAGGTCATAAGCGCTTCCGTCTGCTTTAGAATAATTTTTAAGAAGTTTTTTAGCCTCTTTACGTATAAGTTCTCTAAAATAGGGCGCTATGCCTAAATCTGTTCTTTGCTGATAACTCAAAACGATCGTATCTCGCTCCATGCCAATAGTATCCTGAGGTTTTAGATACTTATACCGAAGCATTTGGTTGATTACCACATCTCTTCGTTTTCTAGCACGGTCAGGATGTACACGCGGGTTATAGCTGTTATTTGCTTTTAGAGAACCAACTAATATTGCCGCTTCGTTTAAGGTTAAAAGTTCTGTGTTTTTATTGAAAAATTTCTGACTAGCACTCTCTATTCCATACGTGTTATCAGGAAACGGAACAGTGTTGAGATAGAGATTTATTATTTCGTCTTTAGTGTAAACTTCTTCAATACGCTGTGCAACTATGAACTCTTTAAATTTTGAAACAATAAGATTGAAAGTTCCTCCGCCGGGTCTTCCGTAGATATTTTTAACTAACTGTTGCGTGAGCGTACTACCACCTCCTGAAGACTCATTTTGCATAAGAAGTGTTTTGAAGAATACACGCATTAAACTTAGTTTGTCAACACCATCGTGTTTGTAAAAACGAGCATCTTCGGTAGCTATTAATGCATCTTTTAAATGTGATGGAATTTCATCAAAACCTACTGGTCTACGATCAAAAATATAATATTTGCCTATGTTCTTTCCGTTGCGATCAACAAGCTGTGTAGCTAGCGATTGCTCTAAATGTGTAAGTTCATACTTAGAAGGAAGATCTCCCCAAACTCCCATATAAATACTCAGAAAGAATATTGAAAATATAAAGAACAAAGACCCTATAACGAGTAAAGGATAACGAACCCATTTTCTTTTTATAGCACTGTGAAATTTTAAAGCAGCAAATCTAAAACTGATTTCTAGATACTTTAAAACCTTTGTAAAAAGTGTAAAAGCTTTGTTTTTAAAAGAAGTGATATTCTTATTTTCTAAGGGGTTCTTCATAAAAGAACAAATGTAATGGTAATCTTTAAAGCTATCTACAGTGGTTTACATTACTTTAACAACTATTTTTTGATTTTAGTGTAACAAAATTTGGACTGGTCCGTCTTCTTTATATAACATCAATCAAGAAGTTCTTTAAAATTCAGATTTTGTATAAAACTAATTGTCGGCTCTGTTGGCGAGATGTTTTAGAACGTGTTAGGCTTGCTTCTTTTTATTAAGGAAAAGAGCTCAATAATAGGAAGCTGATTTTTCAAGATACAATCAAATCAATCACAAACGGGCAGTTATCTGATTCTTTTAGATAGCTGCTTTTTTAGTGGCATAACCAAAAGGGTTTAATATTCTGAGGTGTTCCCCAGGTTAGTTTACTTTACAAAAGTGTGGCAAGTAGAAGCGTACCGGCAACACAAAGAATGATTGAGAGAATTCCACCTATAATAAAAAAGTGTTTGAATTTGTAAATACCCAGACTGTAAATCAAGGTGTTAGTCTGATAACCTACCGGAGTAAAAAAACTAAAATTCGCTGCAAACATAACTGCGAGTATAAAAGGTTTTGCAGAAAGATCTAAGCCACTAGCAACTGTAATAGCAATTGGGGTCATAATTACCGCTGTAGCATTATTTGAAATACTGCCACTTAAAACCATCGTTATTAAGAATAAAGCCCCCAATACAAATAAATTATCCTTCCCCTCAAAAAGCATAAGCAAATGCTCAGATAGCCAAATATCTGCTCCGCTGTTTGTCATTGCAACTCCTAATGGAATCATACCGGCCAATAAGAAAAAAATCTGCCAGTCAACTTTGTGATAAATTTTATTCATCTCCAAGCTATTAGTTACTAATAACAAAGCAATGCCGGTAAGCGAACTAGCCAAAATACTTAAAATACCTGACGCTGCCAGACCTATAACCGTCAATAAAATAGCAAGTGTTATATACTTTCTGGTCTTGTTTTTAGGTTCAAAGGGTTCATGTGTTCTAAGAATTACAATACCTTCTAAATTCTCTAAAGTATTGAGTTCTGCCTGAGTTATTTCTAATAGAATTCGATCCCCTGGTTTTATGCGAATCTGATCTAAATCTTTACGAATTAGGCGTTCTCGTGTGTTGCGAATATTTTTTCGTTTTTTAATCGCTACGGGCAGTGCTCCTTCAAGCTTAAAACGCTTTAAACTGTTAAGCGTATTTCCTATAAAAGTAGATCCCGGCAAAATTAAAACTTCCACTAAATGGATTTCAGATTCTGGATTCTCTTCTCCATTCTCTTCCTCATTCTCTTTTGATTGTTCAGTATTTTTCTTTGAGAGTCCTTCTTCGGCAGAAATTTGTTCTACCGTTTCTAGATCTGCCATGACCACTAAGCGGTCCCCTTGAGCTAAGGTGATGTATTTTCCGGGAGCATTTGTAACGTCACTACCGCGAATGAGTTTCAACAGTGTTACATTAGGTGTATTTAAAAATGAAATATTTTTTATTGACTTACTTATTAGGGGAGAATCATCATTAATAGTTAAGGTAGTGATGAGTTCATCAAGCTTATAATCTGACTCTAAACTTTCAGAAGCATTTTTAGCAGGTAAAAAGCGAGAAGCACTAGTTATTACTACAATACCTATAACAAGAAAAATACATCCAAAAAAAGCAAATTCAAAAAAGCCAAGCTTTTCAACTCCGCGGTTTTGAGCTATAGAATTTACAATGAGGTTTGTAGAAGTACCCATTAGTGTGCAACTACCTCCTAAAATACCTGCGAATGAAACCGGCAACAACAATTTTCCGGCAGCAATCCCATAACGTTCTGCCAATTGAAAGATGATCTTTATAAAGATAATTACAACTGCTGTTGTACTTATAAATGCTGAAATACCTGCAGTTATAAACATAAAAACAGGAATGAGCAGGAGTAGAGGGAGTATGCTTAAACGCTGTAATCCCTTAGCAAACCAAGCTATTACACCGTTATCTTCTAGCGCAACTGCTATAATCATTAAAGCTAAAACGGTTATTGTTGCCGAATTGGAAAAACCACTTATACCTTCTTCTGGACTAACTAAACCTAATAGGATTAAAGAAACCACAATAAACATTGCAATCTTGTCAACCGGAAAGAGTTCGGTCACAAAAAAGAAAATTGTTAAACCGAGGATGATGAAAACTTCAATGATTGCAATATCCATAAAATTAGGCTGATATTTTTTAAGCTAAATTTATAATGAAACTTAAAATCATTTTGCCAAATATTACTTAAACAATACACAATCAAAATAGGTTATAAGTAGAATTGATATTTTTGAATTTATCTAACTTTAGTTTATGTATGAATCTATACGGTCTCACGTAGAAGAAATTATTCAGATCTCTGATTTAGAATTTGAAGAGTTTAAGAGTATTCTAGCTCCGCAACGCTTGCGAAAAAAAGAGTTTCTCATCCAGCCCGGTTCGTTTGTAGATACAGAATATTATGTTGTAAAAGGTTGTGTAGAAGCCTTTCATACTTCAGAAGCTGGAGAACAATCTGTGGTACAGTTTGCCATTGAAGATTGGTGGATAAGTGATTTTTCGGCTTTTTTTAATGAAACACCAGCACGATTGAGCGTTAGTTGTTTAGAAGATTCTTTGGTTTTAGGATTGAAGAAAAATAATCTGGAAGAGCTGTATAAACGAATACCAAATTTTGAGCGATTTTTCAGGATCAAGACAACCAGAGCATTTATAAGTTTAACAGCTCGTGTACAAGCGGGATTAGAAAAAAACAGTAAACAACGGTATTTAGATTTTTGTAAAACTTATTCTAATATAGAAAAGCGGGTACCTAATTATAGAATCGCGAGTTATCTAGGTATCAAACCAGAATCGTTGAGTAGGATTAGAAAAGAGCTTTCAGTACTTGATTAACACTGATTAACATCATTTGAGGCATATTAACAGGTGCAACTAACATAGGTCAACTTCTGCTAGCTGTTGAGTTTTATAGTTTTGTAAAAAACAAAATTTATGAAACTAAAAAATAAAACCATAATTGTTACAGGAGCTTCAAGCGGAATAGGAGAAGCTACCGCTAAAACTTTAGCTAAAGCCGGAGCAAATCTAGTAATCACTGCCAGAAGAACTGATCGATTAAATGAATTGAAAGCATCAATAGAAAAAGCCGGGGGTAGAGCTTTAGTAGTTACTGCAGACGTTACCAGTAAAAAAGATTGGAAAAAAGTAATTGACGAAACACACAAAACTTTTGGTAAAGTTGACTCCCTTGTAAATAATGCGGGTCTAATGCCTCTTTCATTTGTTGAAAATTTGAAAACGGATGAGTGGGATAAAATGGTAGATGTTAATATTAAGGGTGTTCTTAATGGTGTCGCTAGTGTAATTCCAGATATGAAAGAAACAAAATCTGGTCACATTATTAACATATCATCTGTTGCTGGTAGAAAAATTATGCCAGCAGGAGCTGTTTATTGTGCCACAAAATATGCTGTTAGAGCATTAAGTGAAGGGATTCGTTTAGAAATGGGACCTAAGTATAATACTAAAGTTACTGCTATTGAGCCCGGATTTGTAGATACAGAATTGACTAATACGATCACAGATGAAGATGTACAAGAGATGATGTCTCAGTTTGAAGACCTTACTCCATTACAGGCACAAGACATTGCAGACTCAATCTATTATGCTTTAACGCAACCTGAGCACAGCAGTGTAAATGAAATTTTAATACGTCCGACTAATCAGGATTTATAATATTGAGACTAAATTTTATGCTAAAAAAAGCTTCCGGTTTCTGGAAGCTTTTTTAGTATAGCTATAAGTGAGCAAATAGCAATCTATATAATTTAATGCTTTTAGCAAATAAAAGCAATATTTAGAAGTCCCAAGATACCCAGAATTAAAGCGATGATTCCTATAATTACTTTATATGGATTCAGAAAAGCAGCCGACTTGTTAAAGAAGTCTTGAAGAGACTGGCTGTTTTCAAACGAACCACCTAGCAATGATAATCCTGCCAGAATACCTATTATATCTCTAAACGTACAGAACGGTCTGAATAAAAACCAAATACCTATAAGTAAACATATTCCGCCTATAACGGCTGCAAAAGGTTTAAGCGTGTTTGCAGCTTTTGCAAAAATCTGAGTGCTGCCATCCCATTTATCTAGCGCAGTAATCCCTAGTAAAATACCTGCGCATATAAGTGCAAGTTCAAAGAGTATAACCATATTAGTTTTCTTTTAGTTTCTTAAAGTCAGTAACATGAACAAGGTCTTCTTGTTCA
>Ga0207888_100392_pt1 | contig 16787 bp, 8 predicted proteins | sample LinPmetageLP43_FD_184055 | JGI IMG/M metagenome (GOLD analysis project Ga0207888, IMG submission 184055) | Marine viral communities from the Pacific Ocean - LP-43 (SPAdes) | ecosystem: Environmental > Aquatic > Marine > Oceanic | place: Pacific Ocean | collected 2010-08-27 | reverse complement strand
TAGAACAAGGTAGATCAGAAACAATATCAAAAGTCAAGTTATATTGAGCATCATCTCCAAAAAAATCTGTAAGTATTGTTCCTAGAGTATTAGTATCTAATAAACGTTCATATGTGCAATTAACTTTATCGTTATTAAGGAATGTAGAAGTTCTTTCTGGGTCAAATATTATTTCATCACTACAATTTGCATTATTATTTAAATTACCAGGATTTGAGCCACCGTGGCCACCGGAACTAGTGTTTCTATGTTCATGGAGAGAAGGATAATTGCCAGATGAGTAACAATCACTTACCCAGAATTGTTGATAATTGGACCCTTCGTAAGTGGTATGGGTGTACTGCCATTCACTTGGTCTACCTGCAATTGTCCCTCCTAAAAGAGGTCTGTAATAATCTTTGTATAATTCAATTCGCTGAGTCAGATAACATCCTTCGGCCAGAGGGGGCACGTTTTTAGTTTGGGTATTGGAATATGGAGAATCCTTTAATTCAGATTTGAGTATGCCATTTTTGTATCCTTTAAGACTAAGGGTTTCCCCTTTTAGATTATATGATATGACGGTACCTGAGAAGTTATTTAATTTTTTTAAATTAAGGTCTTTTCTAGTTGTAGTGGAGTATCCATCTGTCAAAAGCTTTACAATTTTAAAAGTAGAAGTTAAGTCTTTCTTATCTTTAATTTCTAGAATGTTATATGTGTAAAAAATTCTGAAATCAGTTTTTGGAGCATGTAAATTAGAAAATATATTTGTCTGATAAAGGTAGTTTATATTTATACTGTCTTCTTTAAGGATAATCGACTCGGACCAATTAACTTCTAAATTTTTTTTGATATAATCATTATTGAAATTCTCTAAATTGAATTCTGTATTAAGTTCATCAGTAACATTTTCATAATTAGAAAAACCCTGAATTTCATCATTATTTTCACATTGTGTGAAAATAAGAACACTTAATAACAATTTTAAATAATGTTTTTTTATTTAAAATAATTTATTCTTTTTAAAACTAAAAAGCAGTCTACAGAATAAATAATAATCGGTGTTAAAATTTATTAGTTTTAAAAATATTACCTGTATCCTTTAAAAGAATTGTCAAGAGTTTTATATTTGTAATGAATGTCAGTCAAATAGCATCAAAATATAGGGTAGCAATTCTACGAGCGCGAGAATTGAAAACCGCTTAGAGACTTAATGTTCTAGGCTTTTAATAAAGATACAGCTTCCCTCCGGGGTCACTACTTTAGAAAGAAACCTCCTGTTTTACAGGGGGTTTCACTGTTTTTATACTTTTCTTATTACAATAATTTCACCAAAACACTCCAATATAGTAAAAGTGAGACATTCAAATATTTTGAACTCTATCCTATTATAAAGGGATTACGCTGACTTAGATACAGGCAATTTTAAAAATTTATTCAATAATTAAACACGTTATTTGTATTAAGTCTAAATAAAAGTATTTATGTTTGCAGCTTCAAATTAACAACTAATGAAGACTTATACATTTTTATATCTATTAGTACTATTCAACATAACCTTAGTGTCAGCTCAAGCTACTATGCTGCGCGGTAAAGTAGTTGATCCGGACGGAGTTCCTCTTTTCGGAGCAAATGTTATGCTATCTGAAAATTTAGGAACTACTGTGGATTACGATGGTAATTACAGTTTTTCAAAGGTTTCCCCTGGGGAATACATTCTTAAAGTGAGTTTTTTAGGTTTTGAACCTCAGCAAAAGAAAGTATCCATAAATGAGCAACAAGAATTAAAAATTAATTTCACCTTGACTCCTTCAAGCGAGCAGTTACAGGAAGTTGAAATAACCGGAAGAAGCGAGAAATCTTATAAAAACAACCTGACTTTTGCTGCTACCAAAACGGCTACAGCCATAAAAGATATTCCACAGGCAGTAAGTTATGTCACCAAGGAAGTTTTTGCTGATCAGCAGGCATACCGCGTTAATGATATCATCAAAAACGTCAGTGGGGTCAATATGTATTCGTATTACGACGATTTTACCTTTAGAGGATTTCGTTCTGGTGAAACCTATATTAACGGATTGCGCGTTGTTGGTTTATTTGGTCCGGAGCCTCTTTTAGCCAATATTGAACGGGTTGAAGTGATTAAAGGACCTGCTTCTGCTATGTTCGGAAACTCTATTCCCGGAGGTGTGATGAACCGGGTTACTAAAAAACCACTTGCACAAGATCGCAAAGCGATAAACTTCACGCTGGGTAGTTATAATACTCTGCGTACTACAGCAGATTTTACAGGGCCTATCAATGAGAAGAAAACATTGCTTTATCGACTCAATCTAGCTTATGAAAACTCAGACTCCTTTAGAAATCTTCAAGAGAAAAAGTCTTATGTAATTGCACCTTCTATTTCCTTCTTACCTACGGAAAAAACCCGTATCAACTTTGATCTGGTCATTACAAAATTTGACGGTAAGTTAGATCGGGGACAACCTATTTTTGGAGCTACTTCAGGAAGTGATATCTATTCAACACCGGTTTCTTTTGCAATTGGTCAAACCAGTGATTTTCATAAAACAGATGTAGTCTATTCTACACTTTCTTTAAACCATCAGTTTACAGATAATCTTTCTTTTAATGCTTCGTATATAAAATACGTCGCTCAAGAAGATTTGGAGGAACATCGTACCTCTAATCAATTCGCTTTAGATGCCAATGGAGATCCGATTCCAACTTTGATGGGAATGCAAGTGATAACCCGAAAGGGACAGACTATAGCTGACAACTTATCTTCCTACTTTGTTTATAAAGCAGCTACCGGAGCCTTAGAACACAAACTGGTTGCCGGATTTGATTATAACGAACAAAAACAGCCCGTAGGAAATGCGCAGTCTTTTGCTAGAGGCTATTTATTACAAGGTGGCGGTGCATCTTCGAGCGCAGCTGATTTTGCTAACTTTTTAAGAGATGAAAATGGGAACCCTGTGCCTAATGTTCCGCATTTTGATTTGCAAAACCCGACCTACAATGTAGCTCGATTAAGTGATTATATATTTATTAATTCCCCTTCAGACCCTACTAAATATTATTCTTATGGGATCTATATTCAGGACCAGATTAAGTGGAATAAATTTCAGCTTTTGTTAGGGGGAAGACAGGAATACTATAATGATATATCCAATTTTGATCAGCCTGATGAAGAAACTACCACCCAGCATAAATTCCTGCCCCGTGTTGGTCTGGTCTATGAAGCAACTCCTGCTATTAATCTGTATGGAACCTATACCGAGAGCTTTCAGCCTCAGGGTGTAGCTGCATTAAATAATCCACAAGCGGGAGGTCCCTTTGATCCAGTTACCGCCTATATGGTTGAAACCGGAGCAAAAGGGGAGTTTTTTAATAAGCGCTTAGCAGCAAATCTTGCGGTCTATTTTATAGAAAATAACAATATCCTTGTGAATGCTAATGACGCGATCAACCCCGATTTACTAATACAGAGGGGTCAGGAACAATCAAAAGGAATCGAACTGGATATTAACGGTCGTATTTTACCTAACCTGAGCCTTACTGCAAACTATGCCTATAACGATGCAAGGATAACTGAAAGTGATAACCCGGAAGAGATAGGGATGCGTAAAGAAAATGCACCGCTACACCAGGGGGGTATTTTTGGGAAATACACCTTTACCGGAAAAAACTTAAAAGGTATCGGTATTACCTTAGGTAGCAATTTTGTTGGTAAGCGAAACACAAGGGAGGCTACTTTACAGCTTCCTTCATACGTGGTAGCAGATGCAGGTGTTTCGTATAAAGTAGATAAATTCAATATCCGCTTTTTAGTCAATAATATTTTTGATAAAACCCATTGGGTAGGTGGCTATAGTTATACGCGTTTATATCCCGGAACGCCCCGGAATTATTTACTCAGTGTGGGCTATACGTTCTAATATATGAAATTAACTAAAAAGCTTTTTTTTAATATTCATAGCTGGATTGGTATCCGCTTAAGTATTCTCTTTTTTATTGTTTGCTTTTCGGGAACGCTCGCTACGCTAAGCCATGAGATGGACTGGCTGTTCAACCCTACGATGCGGGCGACACCACAAAAGGAATTAGCCTCCAGAAATTTAATTGTTTCCAACTTTAGAGAACTATATCCCGATGCCAAAATTCAATTGTGGATGCGCCCCCCTGAAAGGTACTTATGTGATATTATCTATAAGATTGAAGATGATAATTTGAGCTACGTCTTTGCAAACAGATACACAGGTGAAATTCAGGGAGAGTCGGCGTTGACTATTCAGCGCTTTTTTAGGGATCTGCATTATTACCTGTTTATTCCATTTCAAATAGGAAATTTCGTAGTCTTGTTTTTTGGGTTTATGTTGATTATATCACTAATTACCGCGCTTTGCTTTTATAAAAAATGGTGGCATAAACTCTTTGAGCTGCAAACAGGGAAAGGAGCATTGGTATTTTTTAGAAGTATGCATAGACTGGTAGGTTTATGGTCTATCCCATTTAGCCTTTTATTTTCCATTACCGGAATTTGGTACTTTATTGAACGTGCCAATATAGCCGGGATTGGAGAACAGGTTAATCCCAAGCCCCCTCAAATAACCAGCACTGACGAGCCAGAGGCTCCTGTTAATCTTACCTATGCTATAGATTATGATAACGCGGTAGCAATGGCTGAGGAAACAATACCAGGATTGGTTGCTGGCAATTTGTATGTACCTCAAAAGTCTGGTGATGTGTTGGGTATAGTAGGCAACAGTACAGTACCTCTTGTACGTCAACGTGCAAACCGGGTTTATATAGACCCTCAAACGCAGGCTGTTATTTCTGCTCAGAAAGCATCAGAAATCAGTACTGCAATGTGGATTAATGATAGTGTAGACCCGTTACATTTTGGGTATTGGGGAGGGCTGTTAACCAAGTGTATCTGGTTTATTTTTGGATGTGGAATATCATCTCTAATTCTCAGCGGAATATGGATTACCTACAAACGCAAGAGCCTTAAAAAGAAAAAAAGCAATCAACCCATTATGGGAACATGGAGGTTTATAAATTGGGCTATATATGGTATGCTCTTGGGGTATATGTATGTAGCTCTTATTGAGAAGTATCACGTAGCTCTTTCGGCTATTATTTATATCACCTTAGGGTGGTTAATTTTCATCTTCTTGAGTTGGTATATTTTTCAATACAGACTCAAAAGGGCAGTTCAAAAAGATTAATTTATTTGGAGTCCTCATTTTTAGGTTCTTAAGCCAATTGCGCTATTGTCTTGATTTATAGCTTTAGGCTATTGCTAAGAATACATATAAGTATACATTTTTAGCCTAGTCTCAATAATTATTGACGAAGATAAATTATCTATCTCTACTTACTGAACAGAAATTCTACTTAACTGCTTTGTAGGTTTTTTCTCGGTTTTTAGCTGATGTTTTTATCAAAAGTCGATGCCGTGTCGTTAAAGGCTCCGTAGCATTTAGTAAGTGATCTTAGCCTCGCCTTAGGGGTGTACGCCTCCTCTGGTTTTAAAAGGTATTATTACTCTATTAGCAGTTTTATTCCTGCTTTTTAGCTTCATATTCTATTTTTCCGATCCATTCGTAACCTTCTTTTTAAAAAAAGAAGGTTACTACCTCAATTAAAGTCTATAGCATACAATAAGCCTTCTATTCTTTTGCTGTATCAAGGAAAACGAATAGAAACACGAATTAAAACTCTTATGTTATCAGTTCTTCCGCTAGCTTTTAATCTCAATTAATAACGAAAGAGGTTAGCAGGTAATACATACATTTCAGATACCTGCTTTAGGGTTGCCTCGTTCTAAGATGCTTCTGGACTATACCGAGATAAAACTACCTTTATACCATATTGAACCGCTAAAAGCGTGGTAAAGTGTGGTTGCACTGTGGTAGCAGTGTAGTAGCACTACACTTTTGCGTGCTCGTAAATTTCCAGAAGTTGAGGAAGGCAGTGCTCAATCAGTAGGTGAATAGATCTGTAATCTTACTAGGTTCTGATCTAAGCCCTAAAGTAATGCGTGTCAATTTTGATCAAATGGTATTCTATTGAATCGAGTCTTACTAAACCTCAATATATATCCGTAACAAAAAGTATTGATATCCCATTAGTGTTAGGGATATTTATATATTTAGTATTGATACAAGCCGGTAACCGCTGCAAGCCTGTAATTTAATAGAAATTACATTCCGTTAAACCGCTTCTAAAGGTTTTTTTATTTTGAGACTAGCTGCTAAATCAGCAATAAATAAGCTCGTTAAAACCTATCTATAGGCTTTCTTGAATGCTTTCTGAAGTTTCATAAACAAGCCGAGCATCCCTGCTCCACTTTTCACACTTTTTTGAGTGAATTTGAGGTGTTTTTTGAGGTTGTAAGCAATGGCGGAGAGCTGCTACATTTATAAGTCCTAAAGGCATTTTTCAGGGATTTATACTGTCTGTCACCAAGTAATAATAATGTTAGGATTTACTTCAGCGGTTCTAGTATAAGTGAATAGTTATATTCTGTATCGGGCTCAATGCGGTATTTTTCTAGTGTTTTAGGTCCACAACTGGCATTACCTACTCCTTCCTGAATACGATCGAGGTTTAAAAAGGTTTGAGTTTTGAAAATTTGCGGAAGCTCTGAGTTGTGTTTGGTTTTCCAGAGCTCTGCATCTTCGTAATTAAGAGCACTAAACGATAACGAGTCATTTGTTGTGATTTTAAATCCGTTACCCTCAGCATTTTTAAGACTCAACCAACGTATATCTTCTCTATTGCCCATACTCTGTGGTTTTAAATAACCTTCTGGTGATAGCTCGCTGATATTACTTTGGTACGTACCCACAAAAGCCCCGGTTTTACGGTCTGAATAATTTTCAAAAGGTCCGCGCCCATACCAGTCAACCTCATCAAACTCTGGATTTACCTGCATCTTAAGGCCTAGACGGTGAATTACCTGATCTTTTGGCGGACTAACAAATCTAGCTTCGATTTTTAATTTTCCGTCACTTAAAATGGTATAGGCAACGGTGTAGGGAATTTCAGTCTTGTCTTCATTAGAAATAAGAGCGATCATATTACTTGTGATAGTTAGGCTGGTGGCATCTGGACTTAGTCCATATTCAAAAGACTTCAATTTATTTTGGGTTGGGTAGAATTTGGAATCTGCATACTGGTCGTTATTGATACTTCGGTACCAGTTTAACTTTAGTCCTTCTTCAGCATAAATAAGTTCTTCAGAAGCATATTTTAAAGACTTCAGGATTCCTGTTTTGGTGTTTATTTTTAGTGTAAAAGAATTCCCACTTACAATTAGATCATCTTGATTCTTAGAAGTGCTTAGCGTTGCAGATGTACTCGAATTTAACTCTGAGCTTTGTCGCTCGGTGACCTGAAATTGTTCTTTTGCAACCTCGTGTCCTTCCTGAGCCCAAATTGTATTTTCGTTCAACTCAAAATAGAGATTGATAAAGTATTCCTTATCAGAACCCAATTCCGATTTAAAGGGGACAGTTAGTGAAGTGGATTGATTTGGAGCCAAAGAAAGAGGCGGTAAATCACCTTTTTCCTTTACTATTCCGTCTGCCATAAGCTCCCATCTAATGCGGAATTCATCAAGATTGGTAAAGTCATACTTGTTGGTAATTTCAATAAGCCCTTTTTTAAGATCAAGAGGTTTAAATTTAATGTATTGATATACTTTTTTTACTTCTTTTAATTTAGCTGTGGTACTTCGGTCTGGTTTAATAAGGCCATTATCACAGAAGTCACGATCATTTGGTGTATCACCAAAATCCCCTCCATAATAGTAGGCATCTTTAAGTCCACCGGGTTTATTGATCCCCTGATCTACCCAGTCCCAGATACAGCCGCCTATCATGCGGTTTGATTTATTTTCAATATAGTCCCAATATTCGTAGAGGTTGCCAACGGCATTGCCCATGGCATGTGCATATTCACACAAGAAGTAAGGTTTACCCTGTTTGCTCTTATCCATTTCTTCCATGTATTCCAGGCTGGGATACATATTAGAGTCCATATCTGCTGAAGAATTTCGACCTTCATAATGAACCGGTCTGGAAGCGTCTAATTTTCTGGTGAGGTTAGCAATGGAGTCAAAGTTTTTACCACCTCCGCCTTCATTTCCCATAGACCAGAAAATCACCGAAGGATGATTTTTATCGCGCTCTATCATGCGTGTAACCCGATCTTGATATGCCGGTAGCCAAGATTTTTTATCGCCAATTGTGTAGTTGCCGTGATTTTCAATATCGGCTTCATCCATCGTGTACAAGCCATAGTAATCAAAAAGCGCGTATGTTTTGGGTTGGTTGGGGTAGTGGCTGGTGCGTATTGTATTTATATTGTTTTGTTTCATCAAAACAATGTCTTTTATAATTGTTTCCAGTGGGACAGTCCTACCGTATTCAGGATGGGTTTCATGGCGGTTAACCCCTTTAAAAAATACCTGTTCGTTATTTATAAAAACCCTATTTTCTTTTATTTCAACTTTGCGTACACCTAGTTTGGAAGGAATAACTTCAAGTGTTTGTCCCTTATCGTCCCTAAGGCTTAATAAGATGCTATACAAATGAGGTTGCTCTGCAGACCAAAGTTTTGGATTGCTTATTTGTATTTGAAGCGCTGCTGCTGATTCTGAATTTTCTTTTTTACTCTTTAACAGCAGGGTTTCTGCTGCAATTTCATTACCTATAGGATCCAGAATTTTAGCTTCAAGCGTGTAGTTGTCAATGTCCCTTCTTGTAGCATTTATTATTTTGGTAAGTATTTCAACTCGGACATCGGTAAGTTGCTCATTATCAAAATGGGTTGTGGTTTTAAAATCTCGTATATGTGTTTTTGGTGTAGCATAGAGGTATACCTCTTTATGAATGCCGCTAAGGCGAAACATATCCTGATCTTCAAGATAGCTTCCGTCTGTCCATCTGAATACCTGTACCGAAACATCGTTAGTTCCTTTTTTAAGGTAAGGAGTGATATTAAATTCTGAAACATTGTTTGCTCCCTGACTGTAGCCTACTTTTTTTCCATTGATCCAAATGAAAAAACCACTATAAACGCCATCAAAATGTATAAAGATTTCATTATCGGTCCAGGATTCAGGAAGGTCAAAAGTCCTTTTGTAAGAGCCTACGGGATTGGGCTCTTTCTCATTTGTATAACCCTCTTGAGCTTTTATAAAAGGAGGCTGATTTTTAAAGGGATAAGTGATGTTGGTGTAAATAGGCGTTCCGTATCCACTCATTTCCCAGCAAGATGGAACTTTAATCTCATCCCAAGCGGTAAGATCTGCGCTTTGTTTTTGAAAGTTCAAAGGTCGTTCTGAGGGTTGTTTAACCCATTTAAACTTCCAGTTGCCATTTAAGCTTTTGTAAAAGACTGACTTTGATTCTAACCAGGGTTTGTTGAAGGCTTCATCACTGCGGGCACTTTCTTCACTAGGGTAGGGGATATAGGTCGTGTGCCCAGGTTCTTTATTGATTGCGAAAATAGTTTCATTTTCCCATTCGTTTTCTCCTCTTATCGGTGGTGCCTTAAGTTTGGTAGGCTCTATTTTCCATACTTGTTTGACGCCCGGGAGTTGCATAAGGGGAGCATTTGTTCCATTCGGTGATTGGGCGAGATACATTTTGCTTATAGCATGTTGTAGGTAATAATAATTCTTTTTCTGACGTATTAAATTCCATTGCTGGTTGCGATTATTGGGATCACCATCCCATTGTATTACATTGTTACCTGAGCCATCTGCTTTATTGCCATTGTCAAGACCTTTCCCGGTAAACGGATTTATAAAGGTATAGGTACCATTTGCATTTTTAGTTATTTGCCAGGCTAGATTTTGATTTTGGGCAGTTACATTTGATAAATTAAGAGTAGCATTGTTGCTTGAAATAGCATTGTTGCCTATCGCTTTCCCATCTTCATTTTTAAGATTATAAATCAGATCTTCACTTAATTTTTGCGAGTAACTTTTGAAAATCAATGCTAAACCACATATTATAAGCAGTTTTCTGTCAAGAGAGGATATTAGGAACATACTATTTAAATTTCTTTTTTAGTGGTGTAACTTTCTTAGATATTAGGTTAAAAGGTAAAGAGTATCCAATTTGCAATTTACGAGCTAATCTTGGAGCACCAGTGAATTTAAGATTTCATAATACTCCATTCTAATGACTAACCGAATTTCATCTAAACTTTTAAAAAATCGTAAGGGAAATGTTAGCGTTAAAGTAGTTGAAATAGGTCATTTTCGCCAATAAGACTATAGGATTACAACTAAACCTTTAGATTTTGTTTCAGGTCTTAATGCCTTATATACTATACTTCCACATCATTCCAAATCAACTGTATTTAATGTAAACGTATACGATCCTCCATTTACTGTTTTTGTCTCCTTAGGTAATACAATTTTAGCACTACAACTCGCCGGAATGGTAACTTTAAACTTAATTTTTTTACCTGTGCGTTTCCACTCAGAAATAATAAGGCCATATTGCGATTTGTAACTGGCTTTAACAAACTCCAATTGAGGAATGAATGCGGGTTGAATATGAATCTCTTTAAAAGCAGGAGTCTTTTCAGCTTTGGTAATTCCGGCTAAGGTTTTATACATCCAGGCTGCTATTGCTCCCATTGATGGGTGATTGCGTGATGCATCACCTATATTGCGATTGATATCCCAGGTTTCATATAAACTGGTCGCATCTTCTTTAAGAACCCAATTTCCCCATGACGGCATATTTTCCTGTGTCACCATTTTAAATACTGTCTCGGCATAACCATAATTTGATAACACTTCCGGAACTATGAGACTGCCTATAAACCCATAATCAAGATAGTAATCATTATCTGTTATCTTCTTGTTTAGATTCTCGGCTAACTGACTTTCATATTTTCTGGGTACTATATTCATATAAAGCGGCAGCGCATAAGACAATTGGGTTTCATTAGCGTATGCCATTTTTCCTTCATCAAAAAACTCATTATTGATGATTTGTTTTAAGTCTTCTGCTTTTTTTAGATATTTAGCTTCATCGGCATTCTTTTCTAAAATATGAGCCATTCTTGCCATTAGTATATTATCCCAATAGTAGTATGCAGTAACCATGAAATCGGTAGAAGTTTCAGCTTTATAATACAGCCAGTCTCCCAGTCCGGAGCTTAGCAATCCTTTCTCATTTTCTTCAGTTTCCAAATAATTTAGATACTTCTGTGCAGTTGCATATATATTCCTGACACTCTCTTTATCTTCATAGTAGTCATAGAGGTTCATGGGAACTATAAAAATGGCGGCATCCCAAATAGGTCCTGCCCAATCGGAATTCCATTCATGTGAAGTAGGAACGATACCTGGCATATTACCCGTATCCTGTTGAGCATCTACCATATCCTTGACCCATTTCGCATAAATAGTATTGGAATCATAATTAAGCATACCAGCTTCCTGAACCATAAAGCCATCGGCCATCCAACCATTTTTTTCACGGGTAGGACAATCTGTAGGCAGGCTATAGAGGTTACTTAAATACGAATTTTTACAAATAGCGAGTATTTTGTTCAGCAATTCACTAGATGATGTAAAGCTGCCTATTTCATCTACATCGCTATGCATTTTTATTCCTTGCAGATGAATATTTTCCTGTGGAATAGGATGATCGCTTGTAATTTCCACATATTGAAAACCGTGATAGGTAAAATCAGGCTTAAAGACTTCTTCTCCTTCTCCTTTTAGGATATAAACGTCAGACTGTATAATTTCACGTTCATTTCGGGGTCTTAAATGCATATTGATATTTCGTTGGTCGATATTTCCACTAGAGTCCAGCATCTCTGCGTGGCGTACCATCACGCGGGTTCCTTTTTGACCTTTAATCCTAACTTCTGTAATACCAGCAGTATTGATTCCCATATCATATACGTAACACGTATCATTAATTTTGATTACCGAAACTGGAGCATATCTGTCTGTTTCAGCAATAAGCGGCATTTTTTGACTCTCTATTAAACTAGCAGGAGCGTTTGCCAGGGTTGATTCTTTCCATGACTCCTTAAAATTTACAGTATTCCACCCTTGCTGTTCTAAGAGGGCATCATAGGTTGTTCCCACATGGATGTTATCAAAGCGTACCGGTCCTATATTGGTTTTCCAGGAAACATCACTTTTTATTACTTCCTGTTCACCATCTGAATAGGTTATCAATACTTCGCAGAGTAACTGTGGGCGTGCTCGCCAGGGGGCTAAATGAAAATTCCAAACAGTTGGCGTTTGCTCATTAAACCAACCATTACCTAGTTGTACTGCTATACAATTAGCTCCCTTTTGAAGTGCTTCCGTCACATCATAGGTATTGTATAAAATTCTTTTACTGTAATCGGTAAACCCGGGATTTAATGAGCTTTTACCTATAATTTCACCATTCAGATACAGTTGGTAATACCCCAGACCACTTATGTAACAACGTGCTTCTGCAATGGGTTTTTGGGTATTAAATACTTTTCTAAAACGAGGGGAAGGCTCAAATTCTTTCTCATGAGTATCTGTTATCCAGGAAGCCTTCCAGTCTGAGGAAGTCATTTTTGCAGTTTCAAACCAGGTAGGTTGTGAAACTATTTTTCCCTGGGTTGTCCAGATTTGTACTTTCCAATAATAGCGCTTATGAGCCATTAATGCTGCACCATCATAGTATACGATTTGATCATCAGCTTTTATCTTCCCGGAATCCCAAACCAGTGCAGAATCTGTATTTAATTTTTCAAGTGAACCAGCTACTACGATTCTATAGGCTTGTTGTTGCTGCGGCTTTTTTGAATTAATTTGCCACATAAGCCTTGGCTTTTCCAGGTCTATTCCTAAAGGATTAGACAGGTATTCGCACTGTAATGAAACTAAAGGTTGCTTCTTACAAAAAGAAGTTAAGGGTAGAAAGGCAATTAATAAAGCAACGAATAACTTATCTATTTTCGGCATTATTTTATATTAAAATTAGGTTTAGAAGTTGCAACTCCTAAAAATGATAAACTGTTTAGTTCTATTTAACAGCTAAACGACGATGCGTATACTTACTGTTTAAAATTCAGCTTTATACTGTTATCCTCGGGATAGATTCTAAATACTTCATCAGCTACAGGCTTTGAAAATTTTCCTTTTAAAGTAGATATAGTATAGGTCTTTCCCTGACTTAAAGATTCTATTTTATCGTCTTCAATACTTTGAAATGGTAGATCATCGGTTTTGGCAACAGTCAACTCTAAGAACCACTCTAGAGATTTTCCTCCCTCAAGTGTAATCTGAGTTTGATCTTCATCAATTTCCATTTTGATAGTTCCGTTGTCATCTTGAAGAGGCCAGAGGACTTCTAATTTACCTTCTTGTGGGTTTGTAATGATTGGATCTTCTCCTTCTAACGAAATGATCTTGCCATTTTTTTCCTGATTAAACCGAAGTCCAGCCAATTTTTGAGCGGTGCTCCATAGGTAACCATCCACAAAAGGCTGTGTAAAGAATAATGCCTGATTAGATTCTAGTTTGTTTTCCAGATAACTTGACTGAATGCTTTCATCAAACAAATGAATATCCCTAAATCGTAGCGTATTGTCCTCCCAAAGTAGATTTACGCGATAGTTTTTACTGTTAAACCAAAGGGTCTTTTTATTTCCATCCTCATAATCCGTATTTACGGTAACAGAAGTCGCTGGAGTGACTTTAAAGTTTTCTTTAAACCAGGCCCCTGTTTTGGCAAGTGTTTCAACCTTGATTTTCCCCTGATCCCTTAGTTTGGCAAAAAGTGGCATCTGGTATTCGAAACCCTGTTTTACATCTTTCCAGATAAAGGAATTTTCCTGTCCTACCTGAACATAGGCATACTGCATAGATTCACCATCCACAAAATTTTTCATGTACCAGTCTACCCATGGTTCACTTCCTCCAGATCTGGGGTATACAGGCTCCATAGAGATAACCCCTTGTCTGTCGTGCTCAAGCCCTGTATCGTACTGGTAGATAGGGTCACTGCCCAGCATCCTAAATATGGGGACGGGGATTTGATTTTCGGCATTTTGAGCGGGCATATACGAATTGAGTTTACTGGGATAATACGCCTGATTCCAATAACCACCCCAAAGGGTGTACCCGTCTGTACCATATTGATCCTTACAGTTTGCAGAAGCTATAATGCCATACTTCTCATACATATAATTCAGTGTATGTGCATCGATAAACCATGAAGCCACAGATTTTGGATAATACCCAAAAATCTTTTTAAAATCCTCCATATAAACATCAACTAGTTGCTCTCTTTCTTTTGGAGTGTAGCCCGTAGAAAAGCCTACATCAGGATGCCAATCCCAAGGGAAACGTCCTCGCCATTCCAAACCCGCTTTTTCAACAAGGGGTTGTGGGATTTCCCACCATGCTCCAATCTCAAAAGAGTCTACAGGTAAACCTTTTAAAAGTTCCTGGTAGGGATCATCTATCAAGGCATCATACTGCAAGAGAAAAGTGCCGCCTAAATCGTATTTGCGCATGATTTCAACCTGAGATTTTGTGGTTTCAAAAAGAACCTCTTTGGTTATTGCCTCATCACGAGGTTCGATGTCGCGAATAAAGTTTATAATGTTTACAATCTTGGGTTTATTGGCCTCTTCATTTAAAATAGTTTGAGAATCAGGATCCTCAGCCTTGGTTTTACACCCAATGACACAAAGGAGTGTAAGAAAGCAAACGGTTAATTTTAAGTATTTATGCATTGTATTTAATGATTTAGCTTTTACGTTTTTATGAGACTATTTATTCCATTTTTCATCGAAAATCCATTTAACACATGGTTTGGTCCACTGTTTTTGTGCAGTTTTATTATCAACACCAAAACGTAACCGCCTTAAGCATATAAATAGATTTCTACAGGAACTTCATGTTCTTTAAGAGCAACATATCTCAGCGTAAAGCTTATACTGCACACTAAACCAAACTTATAGTTATTAGTGTTCCATTTAGACACGAAACTCGAATCGGAATCTATATCAGTACCACTATTTCTTTCTTTTTCTATGTCATTCATCTCTATAAACGAGTATCGTTTATATCACATACAACTTATCAACTGATCGTTTAGTTGGGAAGAATAGTTTAAAACTACTTGAAATATAAGTAAAACGTTTTAGTTATTATGGCGATCCTCACAATATTAAAACCCCAACTTGGGTATAGTATCCTGTACTTACCTGTTTAGGTCTGAAAAAATCCAATAAAAGTGATTGTTTACAATGAGCTCAGATCCTATTCTCTCACTTTTTTACATAACTTATCTAAGTTTCACTCCGGTTACTGATTGTAAATAAATGTTGAATGGTATCGCGAATCATAGAATTTCACGAAAAGAATAAATAAAACCTAAAGAGTACTTAGAAGAAGTATTTCAGAATAGTTTGAGCCTTCTTTATTTTTTTGGTGTTGAGAGGTCTAGCTTTATTTTAAATTCTAATTATCAGGTATTTTGCTTGTAAACAGATTTTCGTTGTCAACTTTAATGAGCAACACGGTGAGCTAATTTAAGATTGCTTTAAAGCTTGTTCTAATCTATAAAGAAAAATTGTTAGCTTTCTTTCGAAGAGAATGTCGAGAATCGCAATCTGAGTGAGTAGATATATAGAATCTCTCCCGGATAACTCATTAAATCCACTTTAATTCAATTGTGGGTTTTTTGTTCATTTAGGTATAATTAACAAGGAAAAATATATCTTGTCGATATTATTGCTAATCTATTTAAAAAAGATTTTGAAGTTTTTTAACATCAATGGAGGCAAGGGTATTTTTACGCTGGTTTTTCTAGTCTTACTTGTAAATCTAATTTCGGTTTATTTCTACGATTTGCACGTTATGCGTATTGTAAGATTTGGGTCAACATTTTCATTTATATTGGTTTACTTCTACTTGGTTAAAAACCAAAATTTATGGGTCACTTTGGCTTTGTTTTTATTAGTATGTAGAGATTTTGCGCACATCTTTTTTGAAAGTGATTGGGGCACAGAACTGTATTTTTTTTTTGCAGGTTTGAGTTATACTTTATTCTGTGTAGAGCGCATTCCTTTTGTTAGACTTTCGGGTTTTAAAAAATTATCTCTTCTATTTGCGGCATTGCTTACATCAGGAAATATCCTTATATTATATATCCTATCTGGATTTGTTGAGGGACAGATGCAGGATTTATTAGAGCTTCCTCTTTTTTATTTTTTGGGATCATCGCTAATAGTACTTGTTTCATGTGCTTTTTATTACAATTTTGTCCTGAACAGTAACCGCTCTCTGTATTTTGCACTTATGGTCTTTGGGTTCATATTAGCAGATATCAGTGCGTGCTTAGCTTATTATAACGAGTTTGATGAATTGTGGTATGTAGATCGTTTTTTTTACGCTTTGAGCTTGGGATTCCTTATGAGTTTTGCAATAGATACCGAAGGATTACGTAGAGAGCAGGAAGATATCAAAATACTTAAAGACTCCTTTTGAACGACACAAAAAACCATTTTTTAAACGATTATTTTCTTAGAAATTACGAGAAAATAATTCTCGATTTTAGTTTGTAAAATTTTACGGTTCTTTAGGATACCCAACTTTTCTGTTTCTTTTAAAATTAGAGCAGTATGAAAGGCATTCAAAATAAAGATTTAGAACGATTTCAAATGCTTTTTGCGATTGGATTGGGTCTTGTTATTGTTAATTGTTTGGCAGTACTCTTTTTTCCTACTTTCATTTCGAGAATGTTAAGATTTGT
>Ga0207888_100387_pt1 | contig 17103 bp, 16 predicted proteins | sample LinPmetageLP43_FD_184055 | JGI IMG/M metagenome (GOLD analysis project Ga0207888, IMG submission 184055) | Marine viral communities from the Pacific Ocean - LP-43 (SPAdes) | ecosystem: Environmental > Aquatic > Marine > Oceanic | place: Pacific Ocean | collected 2010-08-27 | reverse complement strand
AGGCGGGTATATTAACTCGGAAGTTCTCGATCATACTTCGGTTATTCGTTTTCTAGAGCAACGTTTCGGTGTTTTAGAACCCAACATTAGCCCCTGGCGACGGGCTGTTTGTGGTGATTTCACAAATGCTTTTGACTTCGTAAATCCAAACAGGGACTTGCCGTTAGCTTTTCCTGACCCCACAGCTGACGCAAAAAGGGCAGCAGCACTGCCAAAAAGAACAACGCCTAAACTTCCTATTCAACAGTCGATGCCTTACCAGGAACCGGGTATGCGTCCACACCGGCCTAGCCTCTATAAGCTGGATTTAGAGTGGGATGAGCTTCGGGAAACCAATACATTGAAGCTGACCTTCATTAATAAAGGCAAGCACGCTGCTGTATTCCATGTTTACAACCGACTGAATCTGGACTCAATTCCGCATCGATATACTGTTGAAGCCAAAAATAAAACGAGCAGAGAATGGACGCTAATTGAAGATGCTTACGACTTGCAAGTCATGGGGCCAGAAGGATTTCACCGCCGCTTAGTGGGAAACTACTCTGAAACACTACCCGGAAAAGATATTAGCTTTATCAGTGACGGTAAGTACTGCGGTCTATTAGCTCATAGTGACAACTTTACCTACTATGTTGGTCAAAACGTTGATACGAAAAAAAGGTTGCCTCAAGGACAGGTCGTTCATATACCTACGGACAGTAATCAACGCTACGATGTCTCAGTGACGAGCACCTCATCTGATTCTTTTCTTAGACAATTTGCCGGCCGCCTGAATCGTTAAGGTGTACTTAAGGACGTACTTTAATAATGACAAAACCAAAGCTTACTGTATTTGACCTTGATGGCACCCTGGTTGATTCAGATAGTGCACAGGACTGGATGTACTTTTTACGAAAAAACTCATGGCCTTACAGCAAAGAAGCGACTGAGATTTGCAGCGAAATTATGCAGGATTACAGTAGCGGACGAATGAATATGAAGGATTATATGCAGGCATGGGTTTTACCCATAAAAGGCAAACGGGTTACTGAAATCAGAGCTCTGGCTGCCGAATTTGCTGAACACTATATTAAGCCACGCATTTATACAGAAGGTATGCGTAAAGTCAGGGAGCATCAGAAAGCAGGAGACATTCTTCTGGTTATTTCTGCCAGCCCCACCATTATAGTAGAGCCTATTGCTGCTCTTTTTGGTATCCAGCATGTTATTGGAATCGATATTGAGGTCTTTAATAATAAGTTCACACAAAACCTAATACAGCCATTTAGCTTTGGAGAAGGAAAAGTTGCTCTTTTAAAGCAGTGGCAAAAACAGCATGATTTAGAAGACTTGCCGTTAGGCTGTATATATAGTGACTCAATTAACGACGTACCATTACTGGATTACGCGCTTAACAGCCATGTTATAAATGGTAACGAACAAATGCGCTTAATTGCGAGAGAGAACGGCTGGTGCACCCACGAATGGAGTGTATGAGGCTCACAGGCCAGTTTCGTTTCTTTCTTCAAATGAAACTGACCTTTTCTTTAACGCTTTATTCGCCGCAGCTCAGAACGTTTTCCCCGTTAAGGTTAAAACCCTCTTTCCATAAAGCGGATATTCCAACGTCAAGGAAGTAAGAGCAGGCATTACTTTCAAACTCCTGCTGGCTGATTTCACCCTCTGAGCCGTCTTCATAATATTCCTGCACAAACACCGCTTTGTTATTTTTCAGGAAAGTGTCCTCGTAACTCACGCATTCATTTCCGTAGGCATAACACTGTTCGTTTACGGCAAAATCAAAGTCATTAACCAGTTCATTCAGTTGGTCTACATCATTCTTTAAACCAATGCTTAACCCTCGCGAGTGTGCGGCATTGGCTAACCATTTATTGTAATTTAGCTGATCATCGTAAGTGATAATGCCTTTTGTCTCGTCAGTGTTTATATAGCCGTCGACATTGTCGGGTTCAACCGCATCACAACCTGCAGATTGAGCTAAGTCCAGACGCGCTTCCATAATGGGTTTGATGTTTTCATTCAGGACAGCCTCATTGTTTATGTCCAGCCATACTTCACCCGGCCAGTCCGCCATTTCACCGTTGGCAATAACCGCGTCTTCCGAAAATTCAGTCGCATCGGGCCGCCAGTCTTCACGGGTTCCGGCACTAAAATAACAAATAACCCGTTTACCGTTGTCCTTTAATGAACTGATAATACTGTCGTCACCACCCTCGGCACCTTCAAATAAGTCGATATCGAACGCCTCGGCGTCCTTGCTTATATCCAGGTTATCGTAGTTCTCCAGCTGCCAATGCCAGCTTGTTCCTGGCTTGGGTTGCCATATGCCGGATTCTTGGTGATCCGAGCTTTCTGAAGACGAATCAGAGTTACAAGCGGTTAGTTGCGAGCAGGCTAAAACCAATAAACTTGCAGCAAAACAGTTTCGGTAAAACATTGGTGTCATTCCTTAGGTGATCCTTTAGAGATTATCGAGCTTTGCCGGATGGGCGGCAACCTTATTTGAATAACCGACCCTAGAAACTAAGTTTAGGTTCGCGAACCCGCTATCTGGATATTATTTTAAAGGTTAATTAATATACTGGGTGAAAAGTTGATTCAGACACAACGGAATGAGAAGTTTCAGAAGGAGACGCTATGTTAACCAAAGCTTTTTTTGCCCCTTTTTTAACAGCTAGCTTGCTGCTGATATCGGTATCGACGACAGCACAGTCAGTTTCGCAGAAAACCGATATGCTCCCCAATAAATCGAATACACCCGCTTGTAAGCTTCTGACAGAAAAAGACGTTCTGGATCATATTCCCACCAGCGAAGGCGTTCATATAGCAGAAGAAAGAGCTGAGCAAGGTTATTCAACCTGCGTTTGGGTACGAAATGATCTGGATCCTGACTTGGCCACCAAAGAGCCATTTCAGTTGACTGTATCCTGGGACTACCACGACCATGAAAGTGACAACATGGGAGGCTATGTATTAACCCAAGCTCGTCGATTAGGTGAGCCAGTCTTAGGCATTGGCGATGAAGCACACTGGATGCAAGGCGCAATGCCAACACTGGCGGTCTGGTATAAAGAACAAAGCGTGGCTATACAGCTTTTAGGAGGAGAGCCTCAGCGAAAAGGTAGCAAAATTTTAGCCAGCAAAGCATTACGTCGGATAAAAGCCGGTAATATTGCTCAAACGAATTAGAGCTGTTAATCCCCAGGCGTTGACTCCGTGCTATCGCTTAACTAGAGTTATTTTCATTAAGGTAAAAGCTATAGGCTTATCATAAACACAGGAACCTGACTGATGAAATCAATAGGAATAATGTTTTCAGCCGCCCTTGCTTTAAGTCTCTCCGCAAATGCACAAACACCACCTGAACAGTCAATGGATAAGCCATGGGAATCTTTGTATGAAAACCCAGGTAAAACACCTTATGACAACGACCAGTCTGAGCATGGCAAGCTACTGCAGGCGCGTTGGGAAAGTTGCTCTGGTATGGTTTTACAAACCAATATGGTCGCCAAAACAGTGGCTGATCTTAAAGATAACCCGGACGACTACTACGTAACCGAAGAACAGAACCGCAAACAACTGGAACGCTTCTTTCCTACGAATTCCGGGACCTATCAGGACACCATTAACGAAAGGATATTAGCCTTCGGTTATGAACACTGGAAAATGGGTCGGGGCGAGGCCGACAGCTCACCGGAGCTGTCTCAATTAGTATGGGACTGGTGTACTAGTCAGACAGCGGATAATTTTAAAGGACTGTGAGTTTCTAGTTGAAGACTCTCAAAGGCATTAACCCTTAACGAAACCAGCAGATCAGCAGTTTTATGCGATTTTAAACCGTCCGTAATAACGGGGTAGAACCCTAGTGACTCTATAGCCCTTGAAATACAAGGGATTCTAATATGGAATGACTAGCTTGCGCTTAACACAAAAGAAAGTAGTCAGTATTTATAGTGCCCGGATCTTCACTAAACCCGAATTAATGTAGCTCTAAATCAGTCACCCGGGTAAATACCCGGGCTATAAGAATTTAAAGGTTTTAATGTAAATTTAGCGTTTTTTAAGAGCTTTAACGTCTGCCAGGAGATAAAAAGGCCGCTGCATACGATGCAACGGCTATAAAAATAGCGTGCGGACATGTCCGCATTCAAACTAATCGAGGATCTTTTTAGACATTTTTGCGGTTGGTGCTTTTGCAGCTGCAATTTGGATGGTTTCGCCCGTTTGAGGATTGCGACCTGACTTGGCTGCTCTATCAGTGATTTTAAACGTAGCGAAATTAACAAGTTGAACCTGCTCTCCGGACTTCAGAGCTTCAGTTATCGCTTCAGTCGTTGCGTTCAGTGTTTTGGTTGCTTGGGCCTTCGTTAAATCAGCCGATTGTGCAATTTTTCAATTAATTCTGACTTAAACATTATTTTACAGCGTTCATTGCAATCCGGGTTTTAACCTTTGCCCGCTTGCCTAAGCTCCCCATCCGTCAATTCATCTTTGTGTTTGTATCGGCCTCCGCCTGGAGCCGGAACAATTCTTGGTTGTCCCTTGTCACTAATGGCAACCAACCCCCTTATATTCAACTCAGAATGTTGGTCTGCAATTTGCCACATAACGACCCTGAGAACGCAGCCTCCATCATCGCCTACAAAATACCACCCATCACCGGATACATATTGGGTTTTTGACATAATACTTCTCCTTTATTTCTTATCACTTAACTGAACTTTACCAATCGATTTATTTAACTCGTTCTATCTTGGCCGCAGAGGTGTCTATCAAATCAGTGGCGATTCAGAGTTTAATTTTTTCACAATACAACTAAGATGGACTAAGTCAAAATCTATAAGGATATTAGAACTAATGGCAATAAGTACTTTGGATTTTACTCTAAAAGACTTCAATGAAGCCAAGTGGGAACACACTACACTCGAAGGTCAAAGCCCCTGCTACAGCTCTCTCATGAGAAGCCTCCAAGATCTGTCAAAAATTAAAGACGAAGCGGGACTAAAAAAGCAAGCTGATGTTTTAGCCTTACTTGCCCACGTTGCATCTATGAGACTGTCCCCTAATAAAATGAATCAACCTCTTCAGCCTTTATTTATCGATTATCAAAACGACAATCGCGCTGTAGCTCCAGAGGACTTTTCGAAAGAAGAGATTGAATTTCTCGAATCCGTTTTATCTGTAGTAACTGATCCTTGGCTGAAAACTCGTATCGCAGATTTACTTTGGATATCCAAGAAGCCAAAGGATCCCTCTTTTGCAAGAAAAGCCATAGATTCGTACGTATCGCACGAAATAGATATATCTACATGGGAATTTGATGTAAAACACTGCTATGCAAGAGCATTAGCCTTATGCCGTCAGCTTAAAGAGCGGGAAAGGTTCAACAAAATCAAAAACAAACTACTATCAAACATTAATTCAGAATCTAATGAAAATTTTCGCATCGTAGTTTTCATCGCAAACTTTGTTCACGAACAAGGGATAGATAAGGACGATGCTGAATCCATAGCTATAGTTTTGAAAGCCATTGGAGATTCATGTAAAGCATCTCAGAACTTTTCTCTTGCTCGGGACTGTTTTGCAATTGCAGCCAAGAAATTTGAGCAAATCAATTCCAAAACTGAGTGGGCTGGTTGTCTTTTTGAAGTTGGACGTTGCTTTCAGGAAGAAGGTGAACTTCGAGAAGAGTCTCAAAACTCTATTGCCAATTCGCTTTACGAACAGGCACTTCAAGCTTATAGAAGAGTTCCGAAGGCTTTGAGATCCCCATACGATGTTGAAAGTCAGCTGAATAAAGTTCAGCAAAAGATGGATGAGACTGGGCTTGCCACTTTAGACGAGATGGCATTAATAAAAACGCCAACACATGATATTTCAGAGACTGTGGAATTGTCACGAAAACATGTTTCCGGCAAAGAAAAACCTAGTGAAGCTCTTAGATATTTTGTTGGTATTTTCCCTGGTTTCAAATATGAAAAAATGATTAAAGACGCAGAACACCAAATGAAAAACTATCTTTTTAGTAGCTTGTTTGGTGGAACTCACTTTAGCAACGACGGAAGAGTAGTCGCCCGGGTTCCCGCTGCATCTTTAGCTAACGACGATAGTTCAAATAATCAAAAGGTTATAAAAAGAAACGTTTTACAAAACTTTGGAATTGAGTCCCAAGTAATAATTCAAGGTAATATATTGCCAAGTTTGAACCAGATCCTATTGGAGCATAGTATTGAAAGAGAGCTTTTAGTATCGGCATGCTACCTCTCGCCAATAGTTCCGGAAAATCGACACGAATTATTGGGTTACGCGTTATGGTTAGGTTTTGAATACGAGTTCGGGAATGCCATTCATCTATTATCTCCACAGATCGAACACATCGTGAGAACGAACTTAAAAGAGGCTGGAGCAAATACGAGACGGTCGGACGAAAACGGCATAACCAACGAAATTGGGCTCAGTTCACTTCTTGAACTAACCGAGTGCAAATCAGTTTTTGGAGAAGATATAACATTTGAACTTAAAGCTATATTCTCTGAAGCGTTAGGATTCAACCTCAGAAATAACGTCGCCCATGGCTTATTAGATGACAACTCGGCATGCCAGATTTCATCGGTTTACGCATGGTGGTTTACTCTAAAGATTGTTCTAAAATCTATTAATAAAGGCTAAAAGCAGAATTTGTACGAATTCGTTCACTTGTCTATAGCTCTAATACGCCCTGATTTTATTCCGTTTAACTGGGAGTAAACTCTTTTTAATTCCTTTTTTGTCGCCTGCTCCTGAAAACTATCTCTCCGTATTGCCCATCTTAGAACTAGCCAGTTAAAATTTGTATATAACGAAATATTTTGCAGTTGTCTCTCTCTAACAAAGGATCTTAACTCAACTCCGAGTCGCAATACTGTCGACTTGTGTGAAAGGTAAAGATAGTCCTCATCAAACAATCCATGCCTAATAGCGTTCGCAACCTTCTCCCAAGTATTTAGTACATATCTTATTGATTCAGCCTCACGAGTGCTGGCATGCTTCTCCTGAGCTAACCTTTTTAAATATGCTGAAGCTTTATAGGAGTACTTACTCGATAATTCATGAACAATTTTCATATTACGTGCATAAGCACGATCATTTTGGAAAGATTGTTGGAAATCTAACGTATTTTTTTCTCTAGCAATTTTTCTGGTGTAGAAAACTGTGACAGCTGCCGCTGAAACAGCTAGTACTGCGGAAAAAACGATTGAAGCAGAAGAATAGTACTCATCATTTTCTATAATACTTACCATGATGTAGCAAAATGTTAGTACTAATAAGATAAAGTAACTGACGATTAGCGTTACTGTTTTTGGTTTTAAAGATTTAATAATAGGTTCCAACGTTAACCACATCCATACAAAAAAAGAGCCGTATTAATACGGCTCTTCATTCGTATGTATCAATAAAGACTATACAGGCCAGTCTTCTTCTCTACGATAGCTCATTAATTCTCTCTCCGTTTTTAGTAGGCTTACAGAACCAGTTTTCATAGTAATAGCACTACCTGAAAACCTTTTACTGCTGAATTGAACACACCTACTAGTCTCACCTTAGCCGACTTAAACCACTTATTCAAGCATGCTTTACTACTAATACTTAGGTTAGCTAACAGGTGGATTTACTTAGCCAAGAAATTTAACAACTTTAATGTCTCATTTAAGATCTTTAATGTACACCGACAAAAAAAGGGCCTTTCGGCCCTTCCTTATTCCACAGTAACTGACTTGGCCAGGTTCCTGGGCTGGTCCACATCCGTACCTTTTATCAAGGCCACATAATAGGACAACAGCTGCAACGGAACGGTATAGACAATAGGGGCTATCACTTCGTCGCAATGGCTGACGTTAAGTACGGTTAACGATTCATCGCCTTTAAAGCGGGCATTTTTGTCGGAAAAAACGTACATTAAGCCGCCACGAGCGCGAACTTCTTCAACGTTCGATTTCAGCTTTTCCAGTAAGTCGTTGTTCGGTGCCACGACAATAACCGGCATTTCTTCATCAATAAGCGCGAGAGGGCCGTGTTTTAACTCACCGGCGGCATAAGCTTCAGCGTGAATGTATGAAATTTCTTTCAGTTTTAACGCGCCTTCCATAGCAATAGGGTATTGGTTACCACGCCCCAGGAACAAGCTGTGTTCTTTGTTCGCAAAGTCCTGCGCTAACTCTTCAATTTCATCGGCTAAGGACACCGCTTCTTCCAGCTTAGTTGGCAACGCCTGTAGGGCATGAACAACGGCTTCTTGCTGCTGCTCTGGCATGCCGCGATATTTGCCTATACCCAAGGTCAGCATAAGCAGGCCGGTTAACTGGGTAGTAAAGGCTTTAGTCGATGCCACGCCAATTTCCGCACCGGCACGGGTTAAAAACGCCAGATCAGATTCGCGCACCATAGACGATGAGCCCACGTTACAAATTGTGAGGCTGCCTTTATAGCCAAGCTTTTTAGATAAACGCAGTGCAGCCAGGGTGTCTGCCGTTTCACCGCTTTGTGAAATAGTCACCAACAAACTGTTCGGGTGAACATAGGACTTGCGGTAACGAAACTCCGAGGCAATTTCAACATTGCACGACACATTCGCCATCGATTCCAGCCAATAACGCGCCACCATACCCGCATGGTAACTGGTACCGCAGGCGACAATTTGAACGTGTTCAATGTCTTTTAAGATACTTGCCGCATCTTCACCAAAAGCGTTATCCAACACAGTAGTTTCAGACAAACGGCCTTCCAGCGTGTTACGCACGGCAATAGGCTGCTCGTAAATTTCTTTCAGCATAAAATGCCGATACTGACCTTTACCACCCGCGTCGTAGCTTACGTCAGATTCAACAACCTCGCGCTCTACCGCGCTACCTTCAGAGTCATAAATGTCGATTTCAGTGCGGTTAATATCCGCAACATCGCCTTCTTCCAGATAGATAAACTTACGGGTTACCGGCAATAAAGCAAGCTGATCGGAAGCCACAAAGTTCTCGCCAATACCCACGCCAATAACCAGAGGGCTTCCGGAACGGGCAACCACTAAACGCTCAGGATATTTGGTATCCATAACCACGGTGCCGTAAGCACCTTCCAGCTGACGTACTGCTGATTTAACGGCAGCCAGCAAATCGCCATGAGTTTTACGCTCATGGTGAATTAAGTGAGCGATTACTTCGGTGTCAGTCTGTGAATTAAAGACATAACCTTCAGCTTGCAGCTCTTCGCGCAGGCGTTCGTGGTTTTCGATAATGCCATTATGCACTACGGCAATTTCGTCTTCAGAACGGTGAGGATGGGCGTTAGCTTCCGTAACCCCGCCATGCGTTGCCCAACGCGTATGGGCAATACCAATAGTGCCGTCTAATGGGTTCTGGTCTATGGCGTCTTTTAATTCCTGTACCTTACCGGTACGGCGTACGCTTTTAAGGTGATTATCAGCGTCGATAACAGCCACACCCGCCGAGTCATACCCCCGGTACTCCAGTCGTTTTAAGCCTTCCAGCAAAATACCTGTTACTCGACGTTCAGACGTCGCGCCTACAATACCGCACATAAGTTAACTTCCTTTTTTCGACTGTGGACGTTGCCATCCGCTGATATTACGCTGCTTGCCCCGGGCTACAGCCAGTTCGTCATCTGCTACCGCCCGGGTTATGACCGAGCCGGCACCGACGGTTGCATTTTTACCAATGGAGACAGGCGCAACCAGAGAGCTGTTTGAACCAATAAAAGCGCCGTCACCAATTTCTGTAAGCGCTTTATTCACACCATCGTAATTGCAGGTAATGGTACCTGCACCAATATTTGCGTATTCACCCACCTGGGTGTCGCCCAAATAGGTTAAATGGCTGGCTTTAGAACCTTTACCCAGGTGGCTTTTTTTCATCTCGACAAAGTTTCCGACCTGCGCTTCATCCGCAAGTTCCGCTCCTGGTCGCAAACGCGCAAAAGGACCGACTTTACAGCCTTTCGCAACTTTTGCGTCTTCAATATGGGAGTTTGCGCGAATAATGGTGTCATCACCAATAACGGAGTTTCTTATGACGCAGTTTGGTTCAATGACAACCCGGTCACCCAGAACCACATTGCCTTCAAACACCGCATTAATATCAATAGTGACATCGCTGCCGGCACTCAGTTTACCGCGACAATCGAAGCGGGCAGGGTCAATTAAGGTAACGCCCTGGGTCATCAGCTCTTCAGCCTGACGCTGCTGCAGTGCTCTCTCTAAAGAGGCTAATTGCTGGCGGTTATTGGCACCTTCCACTTCCTGCGCGTTGTCAGGCTGTGCAGTGGCAATATTAACGCCTTCCCGCGCGGCCATTGCTACAATATCGGTCAGGTAATATTCTTTTTGCGCATTATCATTGCTCAGTTGCTCAAGCCAGCTTTTTAATTTATCGCTGTCGGCAATCATAATGCCGGTGTTCACTTCATTAATCGCTAATTGCTGCGCGTTGGCATCTTTTTGCTCAACAATGCCGGTAACGCTGCGGCGTTCATTACGCACAATACGGCCATAACCTGTAGGCTCCGCAAGCGTCATAGTCAGCAGGCCAAGCGAGGTGTTTGCGCTGGCGGTTACCAATTTAATTAAGGTGGATTCGGTCAGCAGCGGCACGTCACCATACAAAATAATGACTTTTTCACTGCTTTTCAGGTGTGGAATAACCTGCTGAACCGCATGGCCGGTACCCAATTGTTCGCGTTGTTCAACCCAGGTTAAGTCATCACCTGCTATCGCCTGTTTAAGCTGATCGCCGCCATGGCCGTAAATTAAATTAATGGCGTCAGGCTTTAGCGACCTGGCTGTATCAATAACATGCTCTACCATAGGTTTATTCGCCACCTTATGTAGCACCTTTGGCAGCTCCGATCGCATGCGGGTTCCTTTTCCTGCGGCCAGAATAACAACGCGTAACTTCATATTAATGGGTCCTTAATTCAATCGCTGGCGTAAGCCTTATTGCATTAGCTTATTGTAACGACAAAAAAGGCCTTGTTGCACTAACAACAAGGCCTTTTACGTATTTTAACGCAGAAGTTTTAGCGCTTAAGCTTACGAATAATATCGATTTGAGCTAACGCACGCGATAGCTCAGCAATCGCTTCTGCATAGGTCACATCAGAACCTGAATCGGCAATGGCTTCTTCAGCACGTTTCTTCGCTGCTTCGGCTTCCTGCAAGTCAAGCTCGTCACCACGAACAGCAACGTCCGCAAGAACAATAACGTGACCAGGCTGTACTTCTAACACACCACCGGCAACATACAGAAGCTCTTCGTCGCCCGCTTCACTGACATAACGAACCATACCTGGTTTGATTTTAGTCAGCAGGGGCGCGTGACCTGGGTAAATACCCAGCTCACCTTCGCTACCAGTGACCTGAACCGTTTGTACAACGCCTGAGAACAACTTGTCTTCAGCGCTGACAACGTCCAGATTTAATGTTTGTGTTGCCATTCAAACCTCCCGGTCGGTTACAGGTTTTTGGCTTTTTCTACCGCTTCTTCGATGGTACCAACCATGTAGAAGGCCTGCTCTGGCATATCGTCGTAATCACCGTCCAAAATGCCTTTAAAGCCGGCAATAGTATCTTTCAAAGATACGTATTTACCTGGCGCACCAGTGAATACTTCGGCTACGAAGAAAGGCTGCGACAAGAAGCGCTGAATTTTACGAGCACGAGATACTGACAATTTGTCTTCTTCAGACAGCTCGTCCATACCCAGAATCGCAATGATGTCTTTCAGCTCTTTATAGCGTTGCAGTACTTCCTGAACACCCATTGCTGTGTCGTAGTGCTCATCACCGATAACCTGTGGATCCAACTGACGTGACGTTGAGTCCAGCGGGTCAACCGCAGGGTAGATACCCAACGACGCGATGTCACGGTTAAGTACAACGGTTGCATCCAAGTGAGCAAAGGTTGTTGCCGGAGATGGGTCAGTCAAGTCATCCGCTGGCACATAAACGGCCTGTACAGACGTGATTGAACCTGTCTTAGTAGAGGTGATACGTTCCTGCAGAACACCCATTTCTTCGGCCAGGGTAGGCTGATAACCAACCGCTGAAGGCATACGGCCTAACAGTGCTGATACCTCAGTACCGGCCAAGGTGTAACGGTAGATGTTATCAACGAAGAAAAGTACATCGCGACCTTCGTCACGGAATTTCTCAGCGATAGTCAAACCAGTCAGAGCAACACGTAAACGGTTACCCGGTGGCTCGTTCATCTGACCATAAACCAGTGATACTTTATCCAGAACGTTTGAATCGTTCATCTCGTGATAGAAGTCGTTACCTTCACGAGTACGCTCACCAACACCAGCGAATACTGAGTAGCCGCTGTGCTCGATAGCGATGTTACGGATAAGCTCCATCATGTTAACGGTTTTACCAACACCAGCACCACCGAACAGACCAACTTTACCACCTTTAGCAAACGGGCAAATCAAGTCGATGACTTTGATACCGGTTTCTAACAGTTCGTTAGTGTTTGACTGTTCTTCGTAGCTTGGTGCCGCACGGTGAATAGACATTTTCTCTTCTTCACCGATAGGGCCCGCTTCATCAATTGGGTTACCCAATACATCCATAATACGGCCCAGGGTTTTCTTACCCACTGGAACCATGATTGATTCACCGGTATTTTTAGCGGTGATACCACGACGCAGACCGTCAGTTGTACCCATTGCGATGGCACGTACGATTCCGCCGCCCAGCTGCTGCTGAACTTCCAGAACCAAACCTTCTAAGCCACCTTCGGTCACTTTCAGTGCGTCGTATACTTTTGGTACAGCGTCTTGTGGAAATTCTAAATCCACAACGGCGCCGATAATTTGTACGACCTTACCTTGACTCATGACGTTTCCTCTAACTCTTCAATTCTGTTAACCGTTGCCGCATTATACCGCTTCGGCGCCGGACACGATTTCCGAAATTTCTTGCGTAATTGCTGCCTGACGAGCCTTGTTATATCGCAATTGTAATTGGTCAATAATATCTTCGGCATTGTCTGTTGCAGCTTTCATCGCAATCATCCGAGCGGCTTGCTCACTAGCAAAATTATCCACTACGCCTTGGTACACTTGCATTTCTACGAAGCGACGAATTAGCGTATCCAGGATACTTTCCGGATTCGGCTCATACAGGTAATCCCAGCTACCTGTCTGCACATCTTCTTCCGATCCTGCTTGCGGCAATGGCAACAATTGATGAATGGTCGGCTCCTGGGTCATCGTATTCACAAACTTATTGAATACAACGTACAAGCGATCGATTTTGCCTTCTTCAAAAGCATCCAGCATAACCTGGATAGAACCGGTAATTTCCTTCAGTTCTGGCTTATCGCCCATACCTGAAACCTGCGCTTTCAACTTACCAAAACGCTTGAAGAAACTGGTTCCTTTGCTGCCTATAGCGGCAAAATCCGCTTCAACATCCTGCTCTTTCCATTCGTTAGCGTGTTTAACGACTTTTTTGAACTCATTACCGTTCAAGCCGCCACACAAACCACGATCGGTAGACACAATGATGTAACCCACACGCTTAACCTGACGTTCTTCCATAAATGGATGACGATACTCGAGGTTACCGCGCGCCACATGACCAATCACCTTGCGAATGGTGTCCGCATAGGGGCGACTTGCCTCCATACGTTCCTGCGCCTTTTTCATTTTCGACGCAGCGACCATTTCCATAGCACTGGTGATCTTCTGAGTATTACCGATACTCGAGATCTGAGTTTTTATCTCTTTACCGCTGGCCATGACGATTCTCCTGTTAACTCAACGACAAATGGCCGCTATTGCGGCCAGGTGCGATTACCATGATTGCGTTTGCTTGAATTTCTCAAGCGCAGCTTTCAATTGCGCATCGATGTCGTCGTTATAGTTGCCAGTTTTATCAATCTCAGCCATTAGCTCGGCGTATTCGCTCGCCATGAAAGATTGCAGAGATTCTTCAAAATCCATGATTTTGTCGATTTCTACGTCTTTCAAGAAGCCTTTTTCAACGGCATAAATTGATACAGCCATTTGAGCCACGCTCATAGGCTTGTACTGTTTCTGTTTCATCAGTTCAGTAACACGCTGACCGTGCTCTAACTGTGAACGAGTCGATTCATCAAGGTCAGATGCGAACTGAGCGAACGCCGCCAATTCACGATACTGAGCCAGGGCAAGACGGATACCGCCACCCAGTTTCTTGATGATTTTCGTTTGTGCTGAACCACCAACACGTGAAACCGAGACACCAGCGTTAACCGCAGGACGAATACCTGAGTTAAATAAGTCAGTTTCAAGGAAGATCTGACCATCGGTGATAGAGATAACGTTAGTCGGTACGAATGCCGATACGTCACCTGCCTGAGTTTCAATGATAGGTAAGGCAGTTAATGAGCCGGTCTGGCCTTTCACTTTACCGTCAGTGAATTTTTCTACGTAGTCAGCGTTAACACGCGCAGCACGCTCAAGTAGACGAGAGTGAAGGTAGAAAACGTCACCAGGGAATGCTTCACGACCCGGAGGACGACGCAACAACAGTGAAATTTGGCGATAAGCGACAGCCTGTTTAGACAGGTCATCGTATACAATCAGAGCGTCTTCACCGCGGTCACGGAAGTATTCACCCATGGTACAACCAGAGTAAGCTGCCAGATATTGCAGGGCTGCGGATTCAGAAGCAGAAGCTGCAACTACAATGGTGTTTTCCATTGCGCCGTGCTCTTCTAACTTACGTACAACCGCTGAAATGGTCGAGTTCTTCTGACCAATAGCTACGTAAACACACTTAATACCAGAATCTTTCTGGTTGATAATAGCGTCTACTGCTAAAGCCGTTTTACCTGTCTGACGGTCACCGATGATAAGCTCACGCTGACCACGACCAACCGGAATCATCGAGTCAATTGACTTGTAACCCGTTTGTACTGGCTGATCAACTGACTGACGTTCAATAACGCCCGGTGCGATTTTCTCGACTGGCTCATAGCCGTCAGCTTCGATAGGACCTTTACCGTCGATAGGCTGGCCTAGTGTGTTAACCACACGACCCAACAGTTTTTCGCCAACCGGAACTTCAAGGATACGACCGGTTGATTTTACTTTGGTGCCTTCCTGCAAGTCTGCATAAGGGCCCATAACAACCGCACCTACAGAATCACGTTCAAGGTTTAGTGCGATAGCGTAACGATTACCAGGTAGCTCAACCATTTCACCTTGCAGACAGTCTGCAAGTCCGTGGATGCGAATGATACCGTCTTGAACAGACATGATGGTACCTTCGTTGCGAGCTTCGCTGGTGACTTCGAACTTCTCAATTCGCTGTTTGATCAGTTCTGCGATTTCATTTGAATTCAATTGCATGCTCAAGTCCCCAATTAGGATTGCAGTGCGTAAGCAAGTCTGTCGAGCTTGCCGCGCAAGGTGCCGTCAATAACGGTATCACCAGCTTCTATAACAAGTCCGCCAATAATGGACTTGTCGACACTGCAGTTCAGCTTAATTTTGCGTTGCAGGCGCTTCTCAAGTGCTTTAATCAAAGCCGTTTGTTGTGCTTTCAGCAGTTTAACTGCCGATTTAACATCTACAGTGACTTCTTTGTCATGTTCAGCACGAAGCGTCTGATAGAGCTCACTAACTGCTGGTAACACTGGCAGACGTTCATTTTCAGCCAGTACTTTAACGAAGTTCTTAGCGTTGTCGTCGAGCTCGTCGCCGCAAACACCCAAGAAAACCTCTGTTGTTTTCCCAACAGTCGAGGAGCTACTCAAAAATGAGGCAATAGTCTCGTCTTGCGCCACCGCAGCAGCGAAGCTAAGCATTTCTGCCCACTTATCGAGCGCTCCCTGTTCTAAAGCAAAATCAAAAGCTGCTTTTGCGTAAGGGCGAGCGACCGTAGTCAGTTCTGACATAAGCTCAAACCCCTTTATTAAAGTTCAGCGACCAGTTTTTCAACAATGTCACTATGAGCGTCTTTATCAATTTCACGCTCAATGATTTTCTGAGCCCCAGACACCGCTAATACGGCAACTTGCTTGCGCAGCTCTTCGCGAACACGATTGCGTTCAGCAGCAACTTCTTCATGTCCGGCCGCAACGATTTTTTCACGTTCTTCGTGGCCACGTTGAGTTTCTTCCTCAACAATTTTAGCACCACGTTTTTTCGACTGTTCAATGATTTCAGCGGCTTGCTGTTTCGCTTCTTTGAGCTGCTCGGCAATTTCTTGCTGGGCTTTCTCTAAATCTTTTTGAGCACGTTCACCGGCATTAAGGCCGTCAGCAATTTTCTTCTGACGTTCCTCGATAGCTTTGATGATCGGTGGCCATACAAATTTCATGCAGAACCACACGAACACGATAAACGCGATCGTTTGTCCAATTAGAGTAGCGTTGATATTCACAACGGACCTCCTTCAGTTGGTGACCGTCGAATAACGATTAGCCTGCTACCTGGGTTAAGAATGGGTTCGCAAACGTGAACAGCAATGCAACAGCAACACCGATCATCGCGATAGCATCGATAAGACCTGCAACGATGAACATTTTAACTTGCAGCTGTGGTGCCAGTTCTGGTTGACGAGCAGCAGCTTCCAGGAATTTACCACCCAGAATACCAAAGCCCAGGGCAGTACCCAGTGCAGCCAGACCGATCATGATTGATACAGCGATAGCAGTAAAAGCAACTACAGTTTCCATTGATTTCTCCAGTTTTTCAGTAGATTAAAGTTAAAAGTAAAGCTAAAAACTTTTGTTTCGAACACTAGTGTTCAGATGACGCCATGCTTAAGTAAACAATGGTCAGCATCATGAAAATAAACGCTTGCAATGTAATAACCAGAATATGGAACACTGCCCACGCAAAGTGCGCCGGTAGCTGCCAGAATCCAATCATTGCAATTAGAATAAATATCAATTCACCTGCATACATGTTACCGAACAAACGCAGTGCCAGTGACGCTGGTTTTGCTAATAACGTGATACTTTCCAGTACAAAGTTCACTGGTATTAATGCCCAGTGATTAAACGGAGTGAAAGTCATTTCTTTAGCGAAGCCTTTCACACCTTTATATTTGATTGAGTAGATA
>Ga0207888_100376_pt1 | contig 17637 bp, 16 predicted proteins | sample LinPmetageLP43_FD_184055 | JGI IMG/M metagenome (GOLD analysis project Ga0207888, IMG submission 184055) | Marine viral communities from the Pacific Ocean - LP-43 (SPAdes) | ecosystem: Environmental > Aquatic > Marine > Oceanic | place: Pacific Ocean | collected 2010-08-27 | reverse complement strand
ATCCTAAATCAGTTCCTGACGATCTATGAAAAAAGGGTCAGACTTTAAACAAGTCAAACCCCTGTTATTTTTAACTTACACAGTTAATAGGATAGTGTCAAATTCTTTATCAATTGAACATAAAAAAGCGGCTCTTGAGCCGCTTTTTTTATATCTATTATTTTTATTATTATTATCCTATTTAGCTATCTTAAAATCACTTTCTTAATGATTTCTCTACCTAATTCTTCGTTGAGATTACGTTGAATTTTTTCTTTGCCGTAACTTAATTCTTCACGTAAAACAGATGAGCTTAATTGAATGATCAAGCGATCACCATCTAACTTTATCTGAGTTGTATATTTTGCAATGGCAGGTCCCATCACATCACGCCAGGCTTCGGCGACATCAACTTTATCTATTCCTTTTTGAAGTTTATTTTTTTCTACAAATGCGCCCAGTACATCTCGTATAGATTTAGGGTCTGCGTCTCGTCTAGCCATTAATCTGTTATATTTATTGGCACCGCCAAAGGGTTTTATGCCCCCCAGGCTTGCCTCGAAATTGAAAATTTGTTTCTAACGAATGTCTCTTGGGCTTTCCCTGAGGTAATTTACTTTTTCAAATTTAGCATAGGTATAGATCATACCCCGGTCATTTTTTACCTGTAATTGGTTGGCATCTGCTTTGAGAACAGTTTCCGTCCAGTTATCAAATGGGGTGCTGTAATTTAAACGTAATGAGTCGTTTGTTATTCTTGCGATAACAGTTTCTTTTGTATCGCTGTTTACAAAAGTGCCATCTATGCGCGGAAGCACTTTAGTTCTAAAACCTATAGTGTCTGTAAGCTCTATATAATCTACTCGCTCGTTAAATTTATAATCTCTGTCATTTCCATAAGGAGAGTCAACAGATTTTATTTCCCAATACCCATTAAGGTTTTTAAGCTGCTCTTCAGGATTGTTTTCAGCACAGCTCAAAAAAGCTACTGTTAAAATGCTTACTAGTATTTTTTTCAAAGTTTAAAGAGTTTATAAGTTTGATGTATCTCTTTTACGATTGCTTCCGTACGGTCTGCGTGGGTGTCACTTATAAATAATTGCCCAAAACTCTCATCGTTTACCAGGTCGATTATTTGCATCACCCGACTTTCGTCTAACTTATCAAAAATATCATCCAATAACAAAATAGGCGTGGTGTTGCTTTGTATTTTTATAAAATCAAACTGTGCTAGTTTTAAAGCGATGAGATATGATTTTTGCTGACCCTGACTACCAAATTTTTTGATGGGGTGGGACTCAATTTTAAAGCTTAAATCATCCCGATGTGTACCTACACTGGTGTATTGCAAAGCGCGATCTTTCTTTAGGTTTTCGGTGAAAAGATGGTCAAGAGGCGTATCATTCAGTTGACTTTTATATTTCAGTTTAACCTCTTCTTTATCACCACTTATTGCTGCATAACGTTTTTTAAAAATAGGAGTAAAGGCTTCAAGAAAATCTTTGCGCTTAGTATGAATAATGGTTCCCAGAGCAGTCATTTGCTCATTGTAAATCGCTAAAGTTTCTGGGTTAAACGTGTGGTTTGCACTAAAATATTTAAGTAGCGCATTGCGCTGAGAAAGTGTCTTGTTGTACTTGATCAGCGTGTCGAGATAGTTTTTATCACTTTGAGAAATTACACCATCCATAAACTTACGACGCGTCTCGCTACCTTCGATAATTAGGTCGCGATCTGCCGGAGAAATGATGACAAGCGGCAAAAAACCTATATGATCAGAAAACCGTTCATAAACTTTACCATTTCGCTTAATCACTTTCTTTTGACCTCGCTTTGCGCTAACAATAACTTTTTCTTCTCGCTCATTTTTCTCGTAAACTCCATCAATTACAAAAAACTCTGCATCGTGATTGATGTTTTGTGTGGTTATGGGATTAAAATAGCTTTTACCGAAAGAAAGATGGTAAACCGCATCAAGTACATTTGTTTTTCCAACCCCGTTATTTCCTACAAAACAGTTAATTTTTGAATCGAGTGTAAAAGACGCAGTTTCAAAATTTTTATAGTTAATAAGCGAAAGAGCTTTGAGAATCATAAGGTAGTATGCAAGTTTAAAAATGCTAAATCCCTGTAAAATAAAGGGTTGAAATATAATTGGAGCGTATGCAAATTATTGAAAAATAACAAAACAATACGCTATTAATATTGAATAAAAATTTTATTTTTGCGCCCAACAAAAGTTAAAGTATGGCCACATATCAAAAAAGGGGTTATAAACCTAAGACTAAAGAAGAAGTAGAGGAGCAGGTGCACGAAGAAAGTGCAACGGCAGAAGTTTTTGATTCACTTGATGAAGGTGCAACCAGAACCGAAGCTTGGGTAGAAGAAAATCAAAAACCTATCTTCATTGGTATTGCAGTAATTGTACTTGCAGTGTTGGGGTATCTGGCATTTGAAAAATTCATTCAAGAGCCTAAAGAACTTGAAGCATCTAATGAGATGTATCAGGCACAGAACTATTTTAACGAAGCTATAGAAGGTAGTGTTGAGAAAGATTCATTATTCAGCCTGGCTCTTAATGGAGGTGAAGGTAAATATGGTTTTCTTGATATTATAGATAACTATGGAAGCACAAAAGCCGGAAATCTTGCACATTATTATGCAGGTATGGCCTTTTTGAATACAAATAAATATCAGGAAGCTATAGATCAACTAGAAGATTTTAGTAGTGATGATATGATGCTTGCGCCTCTTGCTAAAGGAGCTATAGGTGACGCATTTATGCAGCTGGAGCAACCCGAAGATGCACTTTCTTATTATAAGGAAGCAGCAGAAATGCGTGCAAATGACTTTACAACACCACGCTTTTTAATGAAGGCTGCACAAACAGCAATAGCTCTTGGAGAAAATGATAAAGCTGCTTCTTTCTTAAATACTATTAAAGAAGATTATAGCGAGTCTGCAGAAGCAGCAAACGTACCTTTATATTTAGGTATGACAGAAGCTGAATAAAAAATATACATTATGGCTACAACAGACTTGTCTGTTTACGATAAAGCAACAATCCCAAACGCGAAAGATTTTCGGTTTGGGATTGTTGTTTCTGAATGGAATCATGACATCACTGAAGGTCTTTTTCAAGGTGCTTTTGACACCTTTTTAGATTGCGGTGTACTTAAAGAAAACGTCGTAAGATGGAATGTTCCGGGAAGTTTTGAATTGATCTACGGTTGCAAAAAAATGCAGCAGAGTTATGATATGCTCGATGCAGTTATTGCTGTAGGAAGCGTTATTCAAGGGCAAACTAAGCATTTTGATTTTGTTTGTGACGGCGTAACGCAGGGGATAAAAGACTTGAATATCCAGAGCGATATTCCTGTTATTTTTTGTGTTCTTACCGATAATACCCTGCAGCAAGCTATAGATCGTAGTGGCGGTCAGCACGGTAACAAAGGTGTAGAGGCTGCTGTTGCTGCAATTAAAATGGCACAATTACGTAAAGACGCAAAGTTTTAGCTAATAAACCTCCTGAAAATTATATTGCAATTGTTTGTGTAACTTTAGCTTAAAGCAATCCTTTAAAAGTTGGAATGCTTTTTGAATATCAAAGTTTGAAGCTTTGCATAGCTTTCTACCAATTATTGTAACTTTGAATTTTAGGAATTATGGGAATTTTAAAAACACGCAAGAATAAAAAATACAGCTACAGTCCTCGTTATTATGAGGGAGAAGGTAGTCCTTACAAGTTAGAATCTAAATTTGATAAGTACCGCAAAGCTACGCTTGAGTCAAAAGGTTTAAAATCTAAGTTCAATACTGCAATAGACGATTTTAAATACAATCCTGATCAACGTGCAAACCGCATTACCTTGTATATAGTTCTTGTACTCGTTTTTCTATTTTTAGTTGTTATCGATTTTGATTTGAGTATTTTTTTCGGGCAATAACTAATTATAATTCTCAAGCTCAATTTATAATTAAACGATACCCGCAATACCTGTTATAGGTATCTTCAGGGCTTAAGTAAACACACTTCATGTCTGATATCATTAAGCTTTTACCCGATCATGTAGCAAACCAGATAGCTGCCGGGGAGGTGGTACAGCGACCAGCTTCTGTGGTAAAAGAGTTATTAGAGAATTCTATAGATGCCGGGGCATCGCAGATTAAATTGCTTGTTAAAGACGCCGGGCGTACGTTAGTACAGGTTATAGATGATGGTAAAGGGATGAGTACTACAGATGCGCGTCTGAGTTTTGAACGTCATGCCACTTCAAAAATCAGTTCTGCAGATGATCTTTTTGCATTAAATACGAAAGGTTTTAGAGGAGAAGCTTTGGCATCAATAGCTGCAGTTGCTCACGTAGAACTTAAAACTAAAACTGAAGGTGAAGAGGTAGGAACTCAAATAGAAATAGAAGGTAGTGTGATCAAATCTCAGGAGGTTTGCGCGACACTTCAAGGTACTTCGATAGCTGTCAAAAATTTATTTTTCAATATTCCTGCAAGGCGGAATTTCCTCAAATCAGACTCTGTAGAATTACGTCATATAATTGACGAGTTTCAACGTGTAGCCCTGGCTCACGATTCTATCGCATTTATGTTGTATCACAACGACAGCGAGTTATTCAATCTGCCCATAGCAAATAAGCGTCAGCGCATTGTAGGAGTCTTTGGGCCAAAAACCAATGAGAAATTGGTGCCGGTTACCGAAGAAACAGAAATTGTAGATATAGATGGATTTATTGTAAAGCCTGAATTTTCAAAAAAGACTAAAGGGGAACAGTTTTTCTTCGTTAATGATCGCTTTATTAAGCATCCCTATTTGAATCATTCGGTGAGCGCTGCTTTTGAAGGTTTGTTACCAGATCGTGCCAGAGCGAGTTATTTCATTTATTTAAAAGTTGATCCCAAATCAATTGATATCAATATTCACCCTACTAAAACAGAGGTTAAATTTGAGGATGAGCATGCGATCTATACACTTTTACGCGCTGCAGTAAAACACAGTTTAGGGCAGTTTAATATCGCTCCGGTGCTTGATTTTAACCGGGAATCTAATATGGATACTCCATATTCCTATAAAAATAAAGAAGCGCAAGTTCCCAAAGTAGAGGTTGATCGCAACTTTAACCCATTTGAGCAAGAGCAGAAGGTAAAGACCAGCAGTTATAGCGGAACTCCTCATTATGAGAAGAAAAGTGCAGCTGGATGGGAAAATCTCTATGACGGACTTGATAAAAGAAACAGCTCTAATTCTTTCAGTCATGTACAAATAGAAAATGAACCGGAAACAGAGTCCCTTTTTGTAGAACACGAGAGCAAAGGATTTAAAGATTTAAAAGAAACAGATAGCGATTCAGCAAATACCTATCAGCTACATAATAAATATATTGTGAGTGCTATAAAGAGTGGTATGATGCTAATAGATCAACAGCGAGCGCATCAACGCGTCTTATATGAAGAATTCCTTAGGAATATTACTGTGAAAGAATCTGTAAGTCAGCAATTGCTTTTTCCCTTACGACTAGATTATTCTCCCACAGAACTAGCGATATTTAAAGATTTAAAAGAGTCTTTAGAAAATACCGGTTTTGCACTCAATATGCCTGAAGATGGAGTTCTTGAAGTTTCAGGAATACCAGCAAGTATTCAGGAGAGCGAGGTTTCAATAGTTTTAGAACAGTTGTTGAGCGATGTAGAACAAGAAGTACCTGATACTGGCTTTAGTCAGACTGATGTTTTAGCAAAGAGTATGGCAAAAAGTATGGCTGTAAAAACAGGAGAGAAGTTAGATGAATTGTCCAGAGAGCATTTGGTCAACAAATTATTTGCCTGTACAGAACCTACGATGTCTCCATTTCTTAAAAAAACGTTTATTACGCTTACTGTAGACGAGCTGGATCGTAAATTTAACGCATAATTAAAAACGCCTTAGCGCGTTTAAACATTTCAAACCAGATTGATGGGTAGAATAACCGAAACTGTAAAAGTACTTTTAATCGTTAACGTGATCTTCTATTTAGGATCACAGTTTTTATTACCTAACGCAGTTCAACTCTTTGGACTGTGGTTTCCTGAGAATCCTAATTTTCACTTCTGGCAGCCTTTTACGCATATGTTTATGCATGATCAGAGCAGTATTTTTCATATTCTTTTTAATATGTATGCGTTGTGGGCTTTTGGTGGTCCTGTAGAGCAAATGCTGGGTCGTAATAAATTTATTTTCTTTTATTTTTCTGCAGGTTTAGGTGCCGCGTTAATACATACTCTGGTTGGATATTACCATTATCAAGCTGGTTACGACGTTTTAATAAACGCGGGTTTGACTCCAGGAGAGATATCTGATACTCTGAACAAAGCATTTACAAGCATTCAACAATCAGGTCAATATTCGTATCCTAATGTAGGTGATCCTGATAAAGTGCGAGGTATGATAGAAGCATTTTCTACGTCGGCAGTAGGAGCTTCAGGAGCTATATATGGCGTTTTAGTGGCTTTTGGGATGCTATTTCCTAATGCAGAATTGATGCTTATATTTTTACCGGTCCCGGTCAAGGCTAAATTTTTTATACCCGGTTTAATTCTTTTAGATTTGTTTTCTGGTGTTACCGGTTTTTCAATCTTTGGAGGAAACATTGCAAACTTTGCTCATATAGGAGGTGCTCTATTCGGATTTATAATGATGTGGTATTGGAAAAAGAATAGTTTTAATGATAAACGCTGGTATTAAAATATGGCAAGTCCCAGTCTAAGTTACCAATTTAAAACAGCAAATATTGTTGTAAAACTTATCGTGATCAATGTGTTGATCTGGATAGGTTTTGCGCTTTTAGAATGGGTGCTCAATTCGGGTGCAGTTATTACTCAATGGTTCAGTCTGCCTACAGATTTGAGTAGATTAATAATACAACCTTGGTCTTTGATAACCTATGCATTTTTGCATGGTGGTTTCTGGCATATTTTCTGGAATATGCTCATTTTATATTGGTTTGGTCAGATAGTTTTAAACCTTTTTACTGAAAAACGCTTTTTAACCATTTACCTTCTCGGAGCCTTAGCCGGCGGAATTTTATTTGTTACTGCTTATAATTTGTTTCCGGTTTTGATTACTTCGAGCGCTTATCTGGTAGGAGCAAGTGCTGCGGTAAGAGCGATAATGATCTTTATAGCTACATATACGCCTAATACTGAAGTGCGCATTATCTTCTTTAATGTCAAACTTTGGCAGATAGGTGTGTTTGTTGTGCTTACCGATTTGATTCAGATTCCAACCTCTAGTAATGCAGGTGGATTGCTTGCACATGTAGGCGGTGCAATCTTTGGGTATGTTTATGCGCAACAACTGGGTAAAGGAAATGATATAGGTGCTTGGTGGGAGCGATTTATGGATGCTGTTACAAGCTATTTTAAACCAACACCCAAATCAGAGAAGAAGGTAAAAATGAAAACTGTATATAAGAATAGATCTACAGCGACCAAGCGCGCAACTTCTGGTATGTCTAAAAGTGAAAAGCAAGTACGTGTAGATACCATTTTAGATAAGATAAGCAAAAGTGGTTACGACAGTCTTTCTAAAGAAGACAAAGATTTTCTCTTTAAAGCCGGAAAAGACACTTAATGAAGAAGCTAAGTCTGTGGAATAAACTAGTCTTTTTGCTCAATAGCTTATTTGCTATCTTACTACTTGTAAGCTATATATTGCCTTATTTTCCGCCTAAGATTTTTCCTCCATTATCAGTTTTAACTTTGGTTATTCCCGTGTTGATTGCTGCAAATATTTTATTTGTAATATATTGGCTATTGCTTTTTAAAAAGCAACTCATACTTTCAACATTAGTATTGATTATTTGGTTTTTTCAGGGAAGCACCTTGTATAAAATAAGCTCAGGAAAAGAGTCTAATCAAATTATAAAGACTGAAAACCAACTCAGAATCTTCAGTTATAATGCACACGTTTTTAGAAGTGAAAACTTTTCTTCTGAAGAAATAAAAACTGGTATCGCAGAGCTTATTGAAGAGGCAAACCCTGATGTCATTTGTTTTCAGGAATTTTCTAAACGTGGCGCACCAAAATTAGATTACCCGTATTCTTATTTTGGCGAAAAAGAGGGGAAGCACGTTAACTTACAAGCTATTTATTCAAAATATAAAATTGTCAAAACTGGTTCGCTCGAATTTGAAAGTACTTTTAATAATGCACTATTTGCTGATATTGTAAAAGATAAAGACACCTTACGGATTTATAATATGCATATGCAGTCTCTGGCGCTTACTCCTGAGCTAGGAGCTCTTGAAAAAGAAAATACGAAGTCATTGATAGGAAGGTTGGGAAGATCCTTTAAAAAGCAACAAGAACAAACCAATTTATTTTTGACTCACGAGAAGAATTGCAGGTATAAGAAAATTGTTGCCGGTGATTTTAATAATACGGTGTTCTCTTACACCTATCATAAGATTCGCGGGGATAAAAAAGATGCATTTGTGGAGCAGGGTAGTGGTTTTGGTCGCACATTCATATTTGATATAATTCCGTTGCGAATAGATTTTATCTTACCAGATCCTCAAATTGAAGTTTCAGCATTTAAAACCTTTGATGTTGAATATTCAGATCATTTTCCTATTGAGGCAGTACTGAATCTATAATTTTAAATCTAAATTCTTCAAGTAGGTGATTGCTTCAGGCCCCAGATTAAAGATGAGATCTAAAACGGTCAGATACGGAATAAAACCATTTGCCTCTTCAAAAACCTGTCTGTAGGCAGGGATTTCTAATTTATCTTTTCGTTTTGCGTTTGCTAAAAATCTTAGATCAGTCTTGTCAGAATATTCTTTTATGTAATCCTGAGTAATTGTAAAATCTATGTCTATGCCGAGCATTTCTAAAATGCAGGCAATACTTGCTCGGTTAAACTCTAATAGTGAATTATATTCTTTGTGAAATAGGGGATACAAATCATCTTCATAGAACTCAAAAAAAGGAGAGGTTCTATATGCTATCACAATAGAACGCCAATGTTGCCGTTGCCATAAGAAATTATTCTCCATTAAAGCTTCTGCAGTTTTCTTATGACCTTCTGTTTTTGTGTGTTTTATAGGGATATTGAGAAGCAACTTACCGTTTGCTGTGGCTATATACATTCGGTTTCTATAGCTCTGTTTTTGATAATTATCACAGACTTCCAGAGTAACATTATCTGCCTGAATAATGGATGCTGTGGTAATAATATCAGGAAAGTATGTTGGGTTTGTGATAATATTCATTTAGAGCTTTTTGAGAGCGCAAATATAAACGATTTCTAAAGTCAAGAAAAAAGAAGAAAAATCATTTTTAAAATGTAGTATATATACTACAAATTTTAATGAAATTTATTTAACACTAATGATTAGTTGTTTTAATATCATATAGTTGATTGCTTTGATTTAATGTTTTTGGATAAAATAGTTTTTTATCGATAAAAAAACTATTTTTGACCTGTTTTAAACCCCAACTCATTGAAACGTAAGTCCATTACAATTTTAATTGCTCTATTCTCGCTATGTTGTTCTTATACTGCTAGTGGAGCCATTGATTCTATGGATGTATTAAGTTATCAGAAACCAGATCTTCAAAAGCAAGTAGATAGCATTTTAAAGATTACAGATAGCAAAGAATATGATCTCGCTATAGAAATGGCTTCTTCACTTATAAATGAAGCTGAGAAAAGAAATGAGAACGGTTTTCTTTTTCATGGCTATAATTTGTTAAGTATTACTTACGATCAACTACAGGACTCTGTACCTGCCTTTGACTACGCTAAAAAAGCGCTGCACTTCGCAAAGCTTTCTAAGAATGATACTTTAATTGCCTGGGGCTACAATAATTTAGCTGCCAGTCTATCAGAATATCCAGAAACGCGAGATCAGGCATTAACTTATTATAAAGAATCTCTACAAATTCAACGTCGTCTCAATGATGGAGAATTTTTAGATGCAGCTTTAAATATTGCTGAGTTATATAGAGATGAGAAGAATTTCACAATGATGTATCCTTATCTAAGGGAAGCTCAAAAAAGCTATGATGAGGATTGTTTTTATTATGATGATCCTCTGGTTTATTTAAATATTCTTTGGGGTGATTACTATAAAGGGCTTGATTTCCCAGATAGAGCTTTAGTATATTATAGTAAAGCTTATGATTTGACTGAAGAAAAGAAGATGGACTATCTGGCGCTTGATTTCTATAGTGGGTTTGCAGATTTTCTTACTAAATATGGTAAACCTAAACAAGCTCTAAAGGTTTACAAACGCTATATTTTTTATTTTAAAAATAAAGAACAGGTTAAAAATCAGGAAACTTTTCAATTAGCTCAGGCTCATATGGAAGCTGAAGAGTTGAGAAGAGCTCGCAATGATGCTGAATTAAAACAACAAATTTTAGATCAGGATTTACAGCGTAAAAAGACACAGTCTGTTCTTTTAGGATCTATTATAGGTCTCATGGTTTTGTTTCTGGCTTATTTATTCTACAGTGAGCGCTTAAGGTTAGGTCTTATTAAGAACCTTAAACTCAACAACAGACATTTAAAAAAGGCAAAAGACCGGGCAGAGAAGAGCGAGCGTTCTAAAACTAAATTCTTCTCTACATTGAGTCATGAGATGCGTACACCACTTTATGGAGTTACGGGTATCATTTCAATACTAGAAAAAAAAGATGCTTTTGCAGAATATAAAGATGAGATAGGTTCATTAAAATTTAGTGCAGACCACTTACTTGATATAATTAATGACTTACTGGATATTTCTAAGCTAGAGGATGATAATTTTGAGCTAATCAAGAAACCTTTTAATGTAAAATTATTGGTTGAAGAGCTTGTAAGCAGTTTTCAACAGAATAGCTTAAAAAATTCAAATTGCAAGATCATCTGTGATGTAGATTCTTCGGTGCCTAATTATGTTGTAGGAGACTCTAGAAGAATTTCTCAGATTTTACTTAATATTTTGGGCAATGCTGTAAAGTTTACTCCAAAAGGAACCATTGCTATTCGTCTTCGTAGCAAAATTTTGAGTAGCGGTAAGTATAAGATTCAGTTTGAAATTGAAGATAACGGTATAGGTATTCCTAAGGAAAAGCATGAATCTATATTTGATGAATTCAGTCAGTTAGATGATCTTCAGTCAGACAACAAAGGAACCGGTTTAGGGCTTCCTATAGTGCGTAAATTATTGAATAAAATGGGCTCAGATATTGAGCTTAAAAGTGAGCCGGGGCAGGGAAGCATCTTCACATTTACTATAGAATTTGCTGAAGCTACACTGCTGCAAGTAATAGGTAAACGAGAGGCTAAAAAATCGGAAGGGGATTCAGAACTTACCAATCTTAAAGATCTGCGTATCTTAATTGTAGATGATAATAAGATCAACAGACTGGTTACCAGGCGTGTTCTCGAAAATCAGAATGCCATCATATTTGAAGCTCAAAATGGCGAAGAAGCTTTAGAGCGCACACGTAAACATCATTATGATATGATAATGATGGATATAAATATGCCGGGTATGAATGGTTATGAGACCACAAAAGCCATACGTGTATTTGATAAATCAACGCCTATTATAGCCTTAACTGCTGCAGAAGCATCCTATGTAAAACAAAAGGTTAAAGAGAGTGGTATGAACGATGTCATAACCAAACCCTATAACCTTAAAAAATTCTCAGATGTTATTGCCAAAGAGATTAAAGGGCGAAATCAAATTACGGGTTGATTGTTGCCGCCATTGTTGATTCTGCTAATTGCAATGGGTATTTTTTGAGAATGTGCTTTGTCTCTACTACCGAAAGTTGTGTATAGTTCTTTTTAAATTCTTTCTGACTGTAGTTTTCTCTCATACTCTTATAAGCAGCTTTAACCTCATCTAGCACCGGAATATAATCTGTATAGTCTAAGCTTCTAGAAACATCTAAGTTCACAAAAGCTTTCTCGGGAGAAGCGGGCATTACTTCTGAGTTGTTTGCATTCTCAACAAAGTCAATCAATTCTTGTTTAAGTTCTGAGAGTTGCATTTCATGATTTTGAATCAAATAATCACCTTCACCATTTACCGAAATCTGAAAAATATTACGTTCTGCAATTTTAGATGAGCAATCGTCCTGTTCGCAAGGTTTGGGCAAATTTTGATCAAGACCTTTGTCAGTCTCAATAGTTGTGGTAGTTAAAAAGAAAATCAACATCAAAAAGGCAATGTCTGCCATAGATCCTGCATTTACACTTGTAGAAGTTTTCATAATGATACATTTTTATGTTAATAATTAAAAAAGTATCAACTAGCGTGCCTAAGTTTCAATCGCTTACAAATTTAGTATGCCTGTATCACCAAATACATTCTAATTTTTTTTTATTTTTCAATTTGCTTTTGAATTTTTTCGATAGCTTGTTGAATAGACTTTTCAGGTTCTATGACATTGTAGGTTCCCCAAAAATCAGGATCGGCAAAACCTGAAGCTTCATCAGCCAGAATTGTACCCGGTTTAAATTTTGTTCGATTAGAAACAGATTCTGCATCTATCTGCTGATTCCAATCGGTTATGAGCATTTCGCTTGTTATTCGATATTTGTTATTGAACAACTTGCGCTTCCAGTTAACAACAAATTCCAGATTTACATTGCTATAGCCGTAATACCATTTACCGTCTGTGTTTCGGTAATCAACGCGATAACTTATTTCAGTAGGATAAACCTTGACACGATTGGGTTTTTTCTTAACAAATAAAGCAGAAGCCAACTTTCTATTTTCAACATTAAGATTATAAATAGCATTAGTCAAAGCATAGGTTTTAGATTCGATATAAACTTTACCGTAGTACAAAGGATCTAAAACGGTTTTCTTCTGTTTGAAGTTTACTACGTAGATCATTTTACCGTCATTCATAAGTGACTCTCCAAATTCGAACTCGTAATTATTCAACGATTCTAAAGTCATAAAATATTCAGGATATTTTACAAGATCTGCATATAATGCATTTAGAGGACCTCCCTGTAATTTGATAGCTACAGTGTCAAGTCTATTATAATTAGTGCTTTTACGGGCTTTATAAATAGCCACAAGATCATTGCCTGGACTGGTATATGCTTGTTTTTTTATAGCTACAACAGCTTCAGCGAGAGACGCACTTCTATTACGCTTATTTATAGCTTCTCTGTAAAAAGCGGTCATATAGGTTTGCTCTTCGAGATAATTATCTTTTCGGTTGGCAAAAACTTTAGCCATCAGGCTCTTTGCATCCTTTGGCCGGGTAATGTTGATCTCATCAAGCTCTAATGCCTGTGGCTCTAGTTCAATAGTGTTTTTAACTTTTGTGAAATCTGCGAGTATGATGAGTAGCTTTTTATAACCGGGATACGTGACTGAAACTTTAGCATTAGGCATCGGTTTCTCTATTTTAAGAGAAAAATCACCTTCTGAGTTGGTTACTGTAGCGATGTTAGTACCTGCAATTTCCAGATTTACAAACGGTAGCGGCTCTCCGTTATTTAGATCAACAACACTTCCCTTATATTCGATCAATTGATCGGTTTCTTGTGCAAAACCGTTATAAAGTATTCCTACAAAAATCAATATAAATTTAAAAAGAGCAGGAAAACCAGTTCGTATTGAGGAATTGTAACTTTTCATAAGCTTATATTGAGTTTTTTATTTTGAATTTACGATTTTTTAAGAAAATTATAAAGTATAATTTTTAGCTAAAAACTATTGGCACGATTTCTGTTTCACTATTAAAAATTAAATTTGTTGGCATTGCAACATATTGTAGCAATACACGTAATTATTGTTAGAAAGATAACATTTGAAAAGTTTACTGAAATATAATTCTGATTTTAACAAACACGGCAAGACGTTTGTTCTTGTGTGTGCGTTTATATTGATGAGTTTCGCTATGCAAGCGCAGATTGATAATTCATCGGGTTCATTTAAAATTCCGGCTGTAGAAGATTCTACGGGAACTCCTACACCTGTTCCTGCTGACCTTCCTAAAAATCAACCGGATATTCCTGCATCAAAAGGCGGACTTACTTTAGATTCAGATGGTAAACTGGTAGAGCGACCTACATTAAAAGCGCCCGAGTCCACTAACTTTTATATGCTGAAATTAGAAGACTTTGCTGATGCCGGTCAACGTTATACAGATATTATGAACGAACGCGAAGCAAATCGTACGAGCGACCGTTCTGACAAACCAGCACACCAATCTGATCAGGATTTAGGAACCTTTCACAGTGGAGCCCAACAGGTAAAAATAATGTGTAGAGACTATCAGTTTGTTGATGGAGATCGTGTTGCTGTTTTGGTCAATGACGAAATCGTAGTTCCTAGTATTTGGCTAACTGACTCTTGGTCAAGTTTTTATCTTCCGCTGAAACCTGGCTTTAATAGAATCTCATTTAAAGCTTTAAATCAAGGGTCTTCAGGTCCTAATACTGCGGCGTTTATAATTTATGACGATGCAGGAAATGTAATAAGCTCTAATGAATGGAATTTACTAACAGGAGTAAAAGCAAACTTGATGATTGTGAAAGAATAACTAGGATTATATAAAAAAAGCAAGAGCCGCATTTTGCGGCTCTTGCTTTTTTTATATGGTTGATTGTTGTAAAATTATAATTCTCCTTTTTGTTCTTCGAGATTGTTTTTTCTAGAGCCTCCCTGGCTATATAGTTTGTTTTCTTCGTCTTTGATATCAGTAGTATTTTCACCTGTTGGGATGTCTAAATCTTTACCAGTAAAGTCTACATCTTTTACACGATCACGCAACTGCTCGTCAACCCCGCCATCTTTATGTATATTTTTTTGTTTTAAAACGTCTAAATCTTCTTTAGTTAGCTCAGAATTATAATCCGCTTTTGTTTTCTCTTTAGTACTCATAATTTTTTCTTTTTAGTAAGCTAGTGTTTTGCCATCGTTTTCTGTGTGTTTTTAACTGCATTTATAGAAAACTATAACAAGGTTTTAATATGCTACCTTGCATAGAGCGCTAGTATTAATAGTAATTTAGCATTTTCAAAGTTGTTGTAAATAATGGCTTTGTTAGTACAGTACCTATGAGTGAAAAAAGCAAACGCATTTTTTTTAAAATCCTGAGAATTCTTGGTAAGACACTTGCGGTTATTCTTATTCTACTTTTACTTCTGGTGCTTTTTATTCGTAGTCCTTGGGGACAAGGCATTATTGTAGATAAAGCAATCAATTATATTACAAACAAGACCAATACAGAAGTTCAAATTGAAAAGCTTTTTGTCACTTTTGATGGGAATATTTCTTTAGATGGACTTTACCTAGAGGATACAAAAGGAGACACGCTGGTCTACAGTAAACATCTTGAAGCAGAAATACCATTATGGTCAATCATCAATGGTGGAGCAATAGGTGTAGATGATGTGACCTGGGAAGGTCTTAAAGCAAATGTTATTAGAAAAGATTCTGTTGCAGGATTTAATTATCAGTTTTTAATAGATGCTTTTGCAACTACTGATACAACAACGACAAATCAAGTAGCCGCTGATACAACAGCGTTTCAACTCAATTTAGGTGATTTTACCTTAAAAGATTTCGATCTTAATTATTTTGATGACGTAGGGGGTATTCAAGCTCGTTTGAATCTCAAAGAACTGGAACTCAATATGCGTAAGACAGATCTTGAGAATATGAGTTTTGAAGTAGGTGATGTTTATCTTAGTGATACTAAAGTAGTTTATAAGCAAACAAAGCCCTTGCCAGTTTCTGAGGATTCTTCTGAAGTTCCTATGCCGAAGTTCAGCGTGCAGAATTTAAGGATCAATCAGGTTACTGTAGATTATACTTCAGTACCAGATGGTATTGCTGCGGTAGCGGAATTAGGTGATTTTGAGACTGATATTCCACAAATTGATCTACAAACTAGTAATGTTGAAATAGGGGATGTACTGCTCAATAATTCAGTTGTTCAGGTAGCGATGAAAACTGTTGAAAAACCTGTAGCTGATAAAACAAAAGCAGCAACAGCACCAACTTCAGTTTGGCCGGAGTTTACCATAAGGGTTGACCGTATAAATCTCTCCGACAATATCATAAATTGTACACTAGACGGTGCACAAGTCACTCATGGTATTTTTAATGCGAATGCCATTGCAATAACCGATTTAAATCTGGATATCGAAAATATTCAGTTGAAGAACAAAACATTTAATGCTGATTTTAATTCAGCTGGTTTTACTGAAGCTTCAGGTTTAAATTTGAAGGAGTTAGCATTTAATTTAAATGCTACAGATCACAATCTTGATTTCAGTAATTTATCGCTTGCACTCAATCAAAATATACTTCAAGGAAATGTAAAGCTCACCTATAAAGCTTTAGACGGATTAATTGAAAACCCCGGTTCAGCTCAACTTAATTTACAAATACCAAAAGTTGTAGCAGATCTGAATACCGTTTTCAGGTTTCAGCCAGACTTGAGAAGTAATGAATATATGGCAACGTTGAGTAAGCGTTTGTTAACCGGTAGCCTGAGTATGACCGGGAGTCTTGATGCTTTAGATATAAAACCTACTCGTTTTAACTGGGGAAATCAGACCAATTTAAGTCTTCAGGGATCTATCTACAATGCCACAGATCCTGATCAATTGGCCTTTAATATTCCAGTTTATAAAATTAATAGTACAAAATCTGATCTAAACCGATTTTTAAATGAGCAAGAGTTAGGTGTTCAATTGCCTAAAAAAGTTCAGCTTGCTGGTTCTTTAAAAGGAAATATGACTAAGGTCATTACCAAAAGTAAATTAAGCACCACAGAAGGGGCAGTACGTTTAAACGGTACTGCTGGTTTTGGCGACGCTATAAATTTTGAAGGAGATGTTGTTGCTACACAAATTCAGTTGGGGAATTTGATACAAAATGAGATGTTGGGCGTTTTAGATATGAAACTTACCGCAACAGGCTCTGGTAGTACGCTAAATGATCTGGATGCAACTTTAAAAGCAACAGTTGATAGTTTGGGCTTTAATGATTATACATTTAAAGACCTCAACCTTAACGGAACATTTAAAAATGGAGAAGGTAATCTAGCTTCAACTTATAAAGACGAGAATCTGAATATGAAGTTAGATGCGTCAGTAAGTTTAGATTCTATAGCATCTACCGCCACCGTTGATTTAGACTTTATTGGTGCAGATTTACAAGCTTTAGGTTTAACAGGACAAAATATTAAAACAGCTTTTACACTTAAGGGCTATTTTAAAGGAGTTCCTGAAGATTATGAGATCAAGTCTGAGATTAATAGGGGAGTGGCCGTTTATGACAATAAAGCTTATCAATTGGGTGATCTAGATATCGCCGCTTTTGTAAAACCTGATACAACATCTTTAGATATTAGTAATCGAATTCTAAGTTTAGACTTAGAGTCTAATGCTAGTCCGAAACAATTCTTAACCGCTGTTCAGAATCACTTTAAACGGTATTTAGACAAGAACCCCACAATGGATACTATTGCAGATCCTGTATTGATGAAAATACGGGGTTCTGTACATCAGGCACCTATCTTAGGCGAAGTTTTTATACCTAATCTTAGAGAGCTAGATACCGTTGATATAGCAGTCGATTTTGATGAATATAAACGTACACTTACCGCAGATATTGAATTACCATATATTA
>Ga0207888_100371_pt1 | contig 18120 bp, 14 predicted proteins | sample LinPmetageLP43_FD_184055 | JGI IMG/M metagenome (GOLD analysis project Ga0207888, IMG submission 184055) | Marine viral communities from the Pacific Ocean - LP-43 (SPAdes) | ecosystem: Environmental > Aquatic > Marine > Oceanic | place: Pacific Ocean | collected 2010-08-27 | reverse complement strand
TTATTAACGATTAACAATCCTACCCGATCCGCAAAACCAAAAAAAATAGCTACAGCAAAAAAACAAAAAGACCGCCTAAATGTTTTTAGACGGCCTCTTCTTATTTTTTTAGAAGAATAGTATTGAATCTAAATTGTTTTGGTACTGTTTCTAATTACTAATTCAGTCTCAATAACTTCTTGTACAGGTTCGTGCTGTTCTTTGTTGTTGAGGTTTTTCAATGCAATTTGCACTGCTTTTTTACCCATAATTTCAGCTTGTTGTTTAACAGTAGTTACTGACGGGAAATAATTACGCGCTAGATTTCCATCTGTAAAACCAATGACACTTACATCTTCAGGAACTTGTTTTCCTTTAATTCGAAGTGTGTTCATCGAATAAATAGCACTAGACTCGTCTGTAGTTATGAGTCCGTCGATATTATTATTATCGATAAAAGTACCCAGATCATTTTCTAGGCTTGTCAGCTTAGTGTATACTACTTTTGGAACTAGCGTATTGTCGTAATCGCTCAATGCGGCTTGATATCCAGATAAGCGTTTGTTGCCTACGGAAGTGTTGTTAAGCGTAGAAAGAAATGCAATGTTTCTACATCCTGTTTTTAACAAATAAGCTGTAGCATCATAAGCTCCTTTGTAATCATTGATGACCACACTATCACAAGCCAAATCGCTATTTGCACGATCAAACATGACTAATGGAATGTCATAGTGTAGAATATCTTTAAGATGCTCTATTTCATTGGTTTCCTGAGTTTCAGAAGTAAGGCTTATAATAATCGCATCAACCGAAACATCACTCAGCATATGGAGGCTTTGCTTTTCCTTTTCTAAAGACTCATTAGAAATACACGTCACCAGACTGTAGCCGTTTTTTGTTGCTTCTTCTTCCATACCCACAATAACCTTAGCAAAGAAATTATGCATGATATTAGGTATAACAACTCCAAGAGTATTGGTGCGGCTACTCTTTAAACCGCGTGCCATTGCATTAGGCCGGTACTTGAGTTGTCTAGCTGCAGTTTTTACCAATAATTTTGTCGAGTCACTTATCTCCTGGCTATCTGCGAGTGCTTTAGAAACTGTAGATATAGAGAGGTTTAAGTGTTCGGCAATACCCTTAAGAGTGGTTTTAGTAGCCATTTTATTTTTTCGTGTAATGTTCGTCTGCTAAATTACGTAAAGTTTTCGCAGCCATCTCAGCAGTAATATCTCTTTGTGGAGTTGCAAACATTTCATAGCCCACCATAAATTTCTTTACCGTTGCTGAGCGCAGCAATGGCGGGTAAAATGACATATGAAAATGCCAAGAATCCCAGTCCTGACCATCTGTGGGAGCCTGATGAATTCCTGAGCTATATGGGAAAGAGATCTTAAACAGGTTATCGTATTTTATGGTTACTGCTTTAATGATCTTAGCGTAGTCCAGACGTTCTTCGGCTGAAAGCGTTAAAATAGTACGGTGTTGCTTTTTAGGTGCGATCATTACTTCATACGGCCATACTGCCCAATAGGGGACTAGCGCAACAAAAAACTCAGTTTCAACAATGATGCGTTCTTTCAATTCTAATTCTTCATTGATATAATCACCAAGTAAGCTTGATTTATTATTGTTCCAATACTCACGCAGTTGTTTGTTCTTTTTTGAAACTTCCTGCGGAATGGTGCGTTGTGCCCAGATTTGTCCATGTGGGTGCGGATTGCTACAACCCATCGTCGCTCCTTTATTTTCAAAGATTTGAACGTGATTGATGTCGGTTTTTTTGCCCAGTTCTCTAAACTCATGTTGCCACAAAGCGATTACTTTTTCAATATCAGAAACTTCCATAACCGGAAGCGTAAGCGAATGGTCTGGAGAAAAACAAACTACTTTACAAATTCCACTTTCAGACTCGGCTTTTAATAGTCCGGATTTAAATTTTGCTTGAGGAACATCGTTTTTGAGAGCAGCAAAATCATTTACAAAAGACCAGGGCTCTTTGTAGTTTTCGTTTGTGTGCCCGCCGGCACGCTCATTTCCCGGACATAAATAACAGCTAGGGTCATAAGACGGGCGCTCTTCTACAACCACGTCTTCTTCTTTACCCTGCCACGGGCGCTTGGTTCTATGTGGAGAAACTAAAACCCATTCTCCGGTTAATATGTTATAACGTCTGTGCGAATTATCATTAAAATCTACCATGGATTTTTATTTTTATTAGTGTAAGCGTTCCCCACCATTTGCTGGCATTGCTGTAAAAGCGGTAAGGTTGCGGTTAAATTCTTTAAAGTAAGCTTTTTTTGCAGCTTCTATATAATCTTCTGCAGCATCCTGATGAATTAAATTAATCGTACAGCCCCCAAAACCACCGCCCATCATTCTGCATCCTAAAATGCCCTCGTGATCTTTAGAAAATTTGGTTAAGAAATCTAATTCTTTGCAACTCACTTCATATTTATGCTGAAGTCCCTCGTGAGAGGCGTACATCAATTTACCAAAGGTTTCCAGGTCTTCAGCTTTTAAGGCTTTTGCGGCTTTATTTACACGCTCATTTTCTTCAATTACATAAGAGCATCTGTTGTAAACTACAGGATCAAAATCTGCTTTATGAGCTTCAAGCTGTTTTAGATTTACATCTCGTAAAGACTGAACTTCCGGATACCATTTTTGCAATAAAGACACACCGGTTTCACACTCTTGTCTACGCACATTATACTCGCTGGTAGATAGACTGTGAGAAACATTAGTATTCAGTAATAAAAGTTTATAAGGCTCAATGGCAAAAGGGAGTAAGTCATATTCCAAGCTTTTACAATCTAATTTAATCACATGGTTTTCTTCGCTCATAACCGATGCGAATTGATCCATTATTCCACATTTAGTGCCTACATAATTATGCTCTGCCATTTGAGAAAGCTTAACGATCTCCAGATTGCTCAAGTTGAGGTCAAATAATTCACTCAAGCCTCTAGCTAAACCACATTCTAGTGCTGCAGATGAACTGATCCCTGCTCCCATAGGTAGATTGCTCAGCATCATACAGTCAAAACCTTCAAGTTTGTGGCCTAGTTTTTTTATTTCTTCAGTAACACCTACAATGTATTTGGTCCATTCTGCTTCATTACGATCTTCAACAGCTAAATCAAACTCAAAAAAACTACCGTAGTTTAAACTGCTGACGCTACAATGTGATGCTTTACCGTTTTTCTTTAAATGAAACTGGATGGTTTTGTCTATTGCCGTAGGCATAACAAAGCCGTTGTTGTAATCTGTATGTTCCCCGATGAGGTTTACTCTTCCGGGAGAATTTATAATGACTTCAGCATTAAAATGGCCCAGTTGAGCAAGTTGCTCAGGAGATTGAGCGAGTGTGATTTGATTTGCCAAAATACCGTTTGGTTTAAGTTAACTATACTATACTCGATTACCGAGCTTTAAAGTCTACGAGTTGCCTCATAGGAATTTTTGTAAAGATACATATATAATATTAAATGTAATTTTTACGTTTATAAGATAATAAATATTTCTTTAATTTTTTAGGTAGTAGAAAGTTTGCATTAAAAGCGTAAGTTGTTTTGCGGCCAGTGCTATTCTTTGTGAAACACATTTTCAACAATGTTTTTGAAACATTTGTAAAAACACGGGTGTAAAATCTATTTTTTGCTAAAATCACAGGTTTTTTTTAGTACTAGTACTAGTTTTTACATAAAATTCAGTGAGCAAAACACGATAATTACATTACTTTAGCGCCTGAAAAATTTATAACCTCAGAATTACTTACTACAACGGTTGCGTTGAGGTTGTTTTTATACTATTTTAGATTATGGCATTAATATCCTTTTTAGCATTTACAATTCTCGTGGCTCTCATATCCTGGTGGTCGGTTAGAAAATCTGATGAATCAACCTCTGATGGTTATTTTTTAGGAGGACGAAGTTTAACCTTTGGTGTAATAGCGGGTTCAATGCTTCTTACCAATCTGTCTACAGAGCAAATAGTAGGGCTCAACGGAAGTGCCTATAAAGATGGTTTATCCGTGATGGCATGGGAAACCTTAGCTGCACTTTCTATAGTAGTAACAGCTGTTTTTCTATTACCACGTTATTTAAAGGGTGGGCTTACAACGGTGCCGCAGTTTTTGTCTAAACGATTTGATAAGGCTACAAAAACAATAACTTCCGGATTGTTTCTCACAGGGTATGTCGTGGTGTTATTACCTGTGATTTTATATTCAGGATCTGTTGCGATTAGTGGTATGTTTGACGTACCTGAATTACTAGGCGTTTCTGATACTACTGCGCTAGTAATCTGTATTTGGGGAATAGGAATAATAGGCTCTATTTACGCGGTTTTTGGAGGACTTAAAGCTGTAGCTGTGTCAGACAGTATCAATGCAATAGGGCTGATCATTGGAGGGGTGTTAATTCCTGTTTTTGGTTTAATGGCTATTGGAGATGGTGGTGTTTTAGATGGATTAAAAGTACTTGTTGATGCAAATCCCGAACGTTTTGATTCTACTGGAGAGCCAGGTCAAGAAGTACCCTTCTCTACAATTTTTACAGGAATGATGCTTGTGCAATTATTTTACTGGGGAACAAACCAGCAAATCATTCAGCGCGGTCTAGGAGCAAAGAGTCTTGCAGAAGGTCAAAAAGGACTTTTGTTAGCTGCATTTCTAAAGATATTAGGTCCGGTGATTTTAGTATTGCCCGGTATGATTGCGTTCTATTATTTTGAAGGTGGTTTAGCCAGTAGTGATTTGGCTTACCCCGAATTAGTAAGAGCTGTTTTGCCAAAACCTTTAATGGGCTTCTTTGCAGCAGTATTGTTTGGTGCGATCCTGAGTTCTTTTAATAGCGTTCTTAATAGTTCGGTGACCTTATTTGGTATAGATATTTATAAAGAACACATCAATAAAGATGCTTCAGAGCGTACTGTAGTTAAATACGGTAAAATCTTTGGAGTATGTCTGGCACTTGCAGCAATGTTTATTGCTCCCTTAATTGCAAATGCAGGGAGTTTATTCAGTTACTTGCAAGAGATCAACGGTATTTACAGTATTCCAATTTTTACAATTATTGTTGTTGGGTATTTAACTAAACGTGTACCGGCTATAGCAGCAAAAATTGGTATCATTTTAGGTTCGTTAATGTATATAGTAAGTCAATTTTTATTGAAGCCTAAGTTTATTAATGATGCATTAGATACAGCTAAGGCGAGTGGGATAACAGATGTTGAGGCATTAAGAATGGTTGAGGCAGAGGCTTATCCTCACTATTTGCATATTATGGCGATCTTGTTTGTCTTAAACATTGCTATCATGTTAATTATTGGTAAATTTTATCCTAGAAAAGAGCCATTTGTATTAGAATATACCAAGCAGGTTTCTATAGAACCTTTTAAATATGTAAAACAAGTAGGGGCGGTTATATGTCTTATTGTTATAGGTATTTACGTGTATTTTGCGCGATAGTTTTTTAGAAAGAATTTTTAAAAGCCTTTCATCGAAGGGCTTTTTTTATACTTGTATTTTTCGAAAAAAATATTGACGTTCCTTTTTGAAATATTAATTTTGAATTCTTAAAACCCCAATTCATTATTATGAAAAAATTACTACTCGTATTTACAATTGTCTGTGCGCAATTTCAAAGTTTTGCACAAGAAGAAATTCCGGCTACAGCATCAGTAGAGCACTCTCTATGGAGTTTACAAGGAACGTTATTTGGTCTTTGGTTAACTAATGAAGCAAAACTTTCTGATGAGGTTGTGCTTAGGAGTCAGGTAGGTCTTACCGGTGGTTACACACAAGGCTATGTGACAGATTACAATTATTTGTATATGCTTATCCCGGAAATTGAGATCGAACCACGCTGGTATCACAGCATGAAACGCAGAGCTGAAAAAGGTAGAAATACCTCCAATAATTCTGCAGATTATGTGAGTTTGAAAACCACCTATCAACCCGATTGGTTTACAATAGGGAATGATCATAAAGAAGATATTATTTCGTCACTCGCACTTGCTGGTAATGCAGGTATGCGCAGAGAAATCTGGAATGGCTTTAGTTTTGAACTGGCAGCAGGAGTAGGAGTTGCTTATGATTTAAAAGATCAAAACGCAGATGATTTTTTCCTATTTCCTGATTTTCATTTTCTTCTAAGTTATTCGTTATAAGAGATGATTTATAATAAAGAAAGCACCAGTTTCTTCTTGAAATTGGCACTTTATTTATTTAAAAATGAGACTTTTAGTTGTCTAGCAATCCTCTCGAGATAACAATTTTTTGAATCTCTGAAGTTCCTTCATAGATCTGTGTGATCTTAGCATCACGCATCAAACGCTCTACGTGGTATTCTTTTACAAAACCGTTACCACCATGAACTTGTACCGCTTCAACAGTAACATCCATAGCTACTTTTGATGCGTAGAGTTTGGCTCTAGAACTCGAGATATCATAATTATGTCCTTGGTCTTTATCCCAGGCGGCTTTCATAACCAGATGACGTGCTGCTTCAATTTCGACATCCATATCTGCTAGTTTGAATGCGATTGCCTGATGGTTACAAATCTCGGTGCCAAAAGCTTTACGCACTTTAGAGTAATCTTTAGCTAGTTCAAAAGCACCTGCGGCAATACCTAGTGCTTGTGCCGCAATACCTATGCGCCCGCCACTAAGTGTTTTCATAGCAAACTTAAACCCGAATCCATCTTCGCCGATGCGATTTTCTTTAGGTACTTTTACGTCATTAAAGATTAAAGAATGCGTGTCACTACCTCGTATGCCTAATTTTTGTTCTTTAGGCCCTATTTCAAAACCTTCCCATCCTTTCTCTACGATAAATGCATTTATGCCATGGTGTTTCTTTTCTTTATCGGTTTGAGCAATCACGAGGTAATAGTCTGCAGAGCTACCATTGGTGATCCAGTTTTTGGTTCCGTTTAAAATATAATGGTCTCCTTTATCGATTGCGGTGGTTTTTTGAGAAGTAGCGTCGCTTCCAGCTTCGGGCTCACTTAAGCAAAAAGCACCTAGTTTTTCACCGGTAGTCAATTTTGATAAGTATTTTTCTTTTTGAGCCTGATTTCCATAAGCAGCCAGGCCATAATTCACAAGACTGTTATTTACCGAAACGATAACAGATGCAGAAGCGTCAACTTTGCTCAGTTCTTCCATCACCAGCACATAAGAGATGCTGTCCATTCCGCCTCCGCCAAATTCTGTAGGAGCCATCATTCCCAGAAAGCCCATATCTCCCATTTTTTGAATCAATTCTTTTGGGAAATGTTGTTTTTCATCACGTTCTATAACTCCCGGAAGCAATTCGGTTTGTGCAAATTCACGAGCTGCATCACGTATCATAATGTGTTCTTCACTCAGGCTAAAATCCATATCTAATTTCAGTTTTAGATTAAAAATATATCGTTTTCTTAATACCTTTCACCCAGTGGTCAGGTTTGGATATTGGAACAGCATCTTAAAGATACTATTTTACTATGCTTGCATAATACTTTGCAAAATAAATCAATTATTTTATTGAAAATTCAAAAAGTAATAATAAATATGCTGAAATTTAAATATTTAATAGTTTTCACGCAAAAATTTAAGGATTATCATAATTTAAACATATATGCATAGTACTTCTTATACTGTTTTAGGCGTGATGAGCGGCACTTCTCTAGATGGACTAGACCTTGCTTATGTGCGTTTTAAAAGAGAAGCAGGATGGAGTTACGAGTTGCTGGTTTGTGAGACTATTCCTTACCCTGAAGCCTGGGTAGTTCGTTTGCAAGATGCGGTAGATTTATCTCCGGAAGAGTTAAAATCACTGGATATTGAGTATACAGCATATCTCGCTAAGACGATCACTACTTTTCGAGACCGAAACCCATTAAAAATTGATGCGATTGCATCTCACGGTCATACCATATTGCATCGTCCAGATCAGGGGGTAACCTACCAGATAGGGAACAGATCTGAACTGGCAAAGAGTTGTAAAATTTTAGTTGTTTTTGATTTTAGGATTGAAGATGTTGCTCTTGGCGGGCAAGGAGCCCCACTGGTTCCTATAGGAGATAGGTTGCTGTTTGAAGATTTTAAAGCCTGTTTGAATATAGGTGGTTTTGCTAATATTTCTTTTGAGCAAAATGACAAACGCATCGCTTATGATATTTGCCCAACTAATATTGTGTTGAATCACTTGACGCGTCAATTGGGTTTTGATTTTGATAAAGATGGAGCTATAGCAGCTTCTGGAGCTGTTGATGGCTCATTGCTCAATGAGCTTAATAATTTGGGATTTTACAAAGAGTCTTTTCCAAAATCCTTGGGGCTAGAGTGGGTAAAACGTGAAATTTTTCCTATACTCAATCAATCTAAAGCTACTACTGAAAATAAGATTGCGACTTTTACTGAGCATATGGCTGTACAGTTGGCTGCTAATATAAATTTGCTTGCAAATGGGAAGCGTGAAAATCGCGTTTTAGTAACTGGTGGCGGAGCTTACAATAACTATTTAATAAAACGCACGCAGCACTTGTCTCAAATTAAGCTTGAAATACCCGATGCAAAAACCATCGAATTTAAAGAAGCTTTAATTTTTGCTTTTATGGGTGTTTTGCGTTTACGCAACTCTATAAATGTATTGAATTCTGTTACAGGCGCTTCAAAAAATCATTGCGCAGGTATAGTATGTTCACCTTAAATTAATACGAAAACGATAGGGAAAACCGCCTAAGTCGTTATATTTGTCAACCCTCTAAATAAATTCATGAAAGATTTATTAAACCGTTACGAAACTAAAGAACCTGAAATTGTATTTCACTGGAATGATCCCGAGACCGAAGCAGAAGGCTGGACGGTAATCAATTCGTTGAGAGGTGGTGCTGCCGGAGGTGGTACTCGTATGCGAAAAGGACTAGATCGTAATGAGGTACTTTCGCTGGCGAAAACCATGGAAGTAAAGTTTACAGTTTCGGGCCCTGCAATTGGTGGAGCAAAAAGCGGAATCAACTTTGATCCTGCTGATCCCCGTAAAAAAGGCGTTTTAGAACGCTGGTATGCCGCAGTGTCTCCTTTGCTTAAAAGTTATTATGGAACGGGAGGAGATCTCAATGTAGATGAGATTCACGAAGTTATTCCCATTACAGAAGAAAGCGGTGTTTGGCATCCACAAGAAGGGGTGTTTAACGGCCACTTCAGACCTACTGAGGCAGATAAGATAAACCGCATTGGACAGTTGCGTCAAGGTGTGATCAAAGTTTTAGAAAACACAGCGTATTCTCCAGATGTTTCCAGAAAATATACGGTTGCAGATATGATCACCGGTTATGGTGTTGCAGAAGCTGCACGTCATTTTTATGATATTTATGGAGGAAGTATAACTGGAAAACGAGCTGTTATTCAGGGTTTTGGTAATGTAGGTGCGGCAGCTGCGTATTACTTAGCGCAACAAGGTGCTAAAATTGTAGGAATTATTGATGCAGCCGGAGGATTGATCAACGAAGAAGGTTTTTCTTTTGAAGAAATAAAAGATTTGTTCTTGACTAAAAAGGGAAATACCTTAGTAGCGTCTAATCTAATTCCGTTTGAAGAAGTGAATAAAAAGATCTGGGAAATCAAAACGGAGATTTTTGCACCATGTGCGGCTTCAAGATTGGTGACTCAGGCACAAATAGATACCATGATAACAGCCGGGCTCGAAGTGATTTCGTGTGGGGCAAATGTTCCTTTTGCTGATAAGGAAATTTTCTTCGGTCCTATTATGGAACATACTGACGAACGTGTTTCGGTAATTCCAGATTTTATATCAAATTGCGGTATGGCTCGCGTTTTTGCTTATTTTATGGAGCGACGGGTACAGATGACTGATGAAGCTATTTTTAACGATACTTCTCAAACCATCAAAAATGCTATTCAGAATACATACAATCATAATAGCAGTAAAAATAACATCAGTAAAACAGCTTTTGAAATAGCATTGCAACAGCTGGTGTAACTTTAGAATGAAAAATTAACCAACAAACAAATACAAATGTTAAAATATTTTTTGGGTAGTAGCCCTCGCTGGTTCAAGTTAGCGATGATAGCTTTCTTATTTTTTAATGTGTTCGCATATTATCTTTTAGGTCCTATGATTACAGCCTGGATCTTTATTGGTGAATTTATTTTCACTTTAGCTATGGCTTTAAAATGTTATCCGTTGCAATCTGGAGGTATTCTGGCCTTAGAAGCGCTTATTTTAGGACTTACAAGTCCTGAAGCTGCTTATGAAGAAGTAGATCAAAACCTTGAAGTAGTATTGCTTTTGGTGTTTATGGTGGCTGGTATTTATTTTATGAAGCCTATGCTGATGTATATCTTCTCTAAAGTATTTACCAAAATCAAATCTAAGGTTGCGCTTTCTATGCTGTTTGTTTTTCTAGCAGCGATCCTATCAGCTTTTCTTGATGCATTAACCGTAACTGCTGTACTGATAAGTGTTTCTGTAGGTTTCTACGGCGTATATCATAAAATACACTCGATGGAAGATGCAGATTATGATGCTGATAAAGTGCCCGATCGCAAGGCTTTAAGTGGTGAAACACTAGAGCAGTTTAGAGGTTTTTTACGTAGTTTGATTATGCATGGGGTTGTAGGTACTGCTCTCGGTGGTGTTTGTACCTTGGTAGGTGAGCCTCAAAACTTATTGATTGGCGAGAAAATGGGTTGGGATTTTATTGAATTTTTCCAGCGTATGGCTTACATAACAATGCCTGTTTTAGTATGCGGTCTTTTGACCACCTTCATTCTTGAAAAAACCAAGCTTTTTGGTTTTGGAGATAAATTACCAGAAGTGGCTCGTACCATTATCGAAAACTATACTAAAGAGGTTGATGAGAAAAGGACAAAGAAAGAAACTTTCGGTCTTTGGATTCAAGGTATTTCAGCAATTCTTTTAATTTTAAGTTTAGCATTGCACTTAGCGCCGGTAGGGTTTATCGGTTTATTCTTAATTGTAGTTCAAACTGCATTTATGGGTATTACAGATGAGCACAGTTTAGGTAAAGCTTTTGAAGAAGCACTTCCGTTTACAGCATTATTAGTTGTTTTCTTTGTGATTGTGGCAATGATTCATGACCAGCATTTATTTACACCTATCATTGATTATGTATTGACGCTTCCGGTAGATACACAACCTTCTATGTTCTATTTAGCAAACGGTATTCTATCTATGATTAGTGATAATGTTTTTGTGGCTACAGTATATATTAACGAAGTTCAGGTAGCATTTGATGCGGGTGATATTACCCGGGAGCAATTCAATCACCTGGCGGTAGCAATTAATACAGGTACTAACCTTCCAAGTGTTGCAACACCTAATGGGCAGGCTGCATTTTTATTCTTACTAACTTCTTCGCTAGCTCCTTTAATCAATCTTTCTTACGGTAAAATGGTGAAAATGGCTTTACCATATACCCTGGTTTTAGGAGGTGTAGGGTTACTGGGAGTATATTTTGTATTATAAAAAACTAAAACGTGCAAGGTTGTATATAATTTAAAACAACTTTGCACGTTTATCACATAACTAATTTAAACAGACTATGCTTACACTCTTGTTGCAGGAAGGTTCAGAAACACTTCCTTCTCTTGCTGCCGAAGAAGAACCGGTAGAGAAGACACTTTCACTTTTTGATCTTTTGATGAGTGGCGGTTTGCCCGGGCAAATCATAATTGTAATACTTTTTGTACTTCTTTTTGTGGCGATTTACATATACTTTGAACGCCTTTTTGCGATTAAAGCAGCTTCTAATATGGATAGTAATTTTATGAACCAAATCAAGGATCACGTTGCTAACGGAAACTTAGAAGGAGCAAAAATGCTCTGTGCGCAACAAAATAGTCCGGTTTCAAGACTTACAGCAAAAGGAATCAGTCGTATTGGTAGTCCGTTAGAAGACATCAACACGGCGATTGAGAACTCCGGTCGATTAGAAGTTTATCGTCTTGAAAAAAATGTAAGTGTATTGGCAACTATTGCTGGTGCTGGTCCTATGATTGGTTTCCTGGGTACGGTTATAGGTATGGTTTTGGCCTTTCATCAGTTGGCGACCAGTAGTGGTCAGGCTGAGATGGGTAATCTTGCCGAAGGTATTTATACAGCGATGACCACGACAGTAGCGGGTCTTATAGTAGGTATTGTAGCCTATATAGGTTATAACCACCTCGTGGTGCGTACCGATAAAGTGGTGCACCAGATGGAAGCGACTGCGGTAGACTTTCTAGATTTATTAAACGAACCGGCTTAAGATGAACTTACGCGGAAGAAATAAAGTAAGTCCAGAATTCAGTATGAGTTCCATGACAGACATCGTGTTTCTGTTACTGGTTTTCTTTTTGCTGACTTCGCCGGCTATCACTCCAGATGCGCTAGATCTTATTCTGCCCAAAGCAAAAGGGAAAACCAGTAATCAACAAAACCTTTCGGTGAGTATTACTAAAGACCTCGATATCTATGTGAATAAAGAACGGGTGACCTCAAATAATCTGGAGGCGTTTATTACCAGCGAACTAAGAGGTGTTGAAGATCCTACCATTATTTTACGGGCAGAAGAAGGTGTGCCTATCGAAGAAGCTGTTACCGTGATGGATATCGCTAACCGTAATAAATACAAAATCGTATTGGCTGTAAGGCCTAATTAGTATTGGGGCGCTCCGGTTATCGCCGTCAGGCTTTCAGCTATATCCCCAATGGCAATTGGGGGATGCCGCTTCAATCCTTAGCGCAGTATTTAAAGTGGTTTGGTTTTTGAAATACGAGAATATATACATTTAACAATAATTCGGTCTTGAGCTTTTTAGACACTAAACATAAACGAAAATCGTTCACGGTAACAAGCATTCTGTATGCCTTGTTGCTGGTGATCTTATTTTTTGCCGGATTAAACTATCTTGATCCACCTCCAGAGAGTGGTATTGCTATTAATTTTGGTACTTCAGATATAGGTTCAGGTAACATTCAGCCACAAGCAGCTGTGCAATCTGCTCCCCGTAACACAACTCCAGAACCTCAGGTAGAGAAAACTTCCGAAGTGAAAGAAGAAGTGGTGACGCAAGAAGTAGAAGAAGCACCTGTTATTAAAAATGAACCTAAAAAGGAAGTTAAAAAACCCGTAACTGAGCAGCCTAAAAAAGCGACTACAAAACCTGTAGAAGCTAAGAAACCAGATCCTAAGCCAGACAAGTCTACCACAGATGCGTTATCAAGCATTTTAAACGGACCTAAAAGCAACGGAACTGCAACCGGTGGGGAAGGGAATGATAATCAAGCCGGGGATAAAGGTGATCCTGATGGTGATCCTAACGCATCAAGTTATTACGGTAATGGTAAAGGTCTTGATGGTGATGGTAATTATCAGTTAGGCGGCCGTAAAGCACTCAGCAAGCCTAAGCGTGTGCAAGATTGCAATGAAGCCGGTATTGTGGTAGTAAGCATCGAAGTAGATCGTAATGGGAATGTAATCAAAGCGACGCCTGGAGTACGTGGTACTACAAATAACAGCCGGTGTTTACTTGACCCGGCAAAGGCAGCTGCGCTGGCAACAAAATTTAACCCGGATACGGATGCACCTTCGCGTCAGATAGGTAAAATAGTGTACAAGTTTAGTCTTTCAGAATAATGACCTATCAGCAAACGCTGCATTGGATGTTTGAACGTTTGCCTATGTTTCAGCGACAGGGCGCTTCGGCATTCAAAAAAAATCTAGACAATATCATTTTACTTTGTGATCGCTTGGGGAATCCTCAAACGACTTATAAAGCCATTCACGTAGGTGGTACAAATGGCAAAGGCTCTACCAGTCATATGCTGGCTTCGGTTTTGCAGGAGCAAGGTTATAAAACAGGATTGCACACTTCTCCGCACCTAAAAGACTTTAGAGAGCGTATACGCATAGATGGGCGTCTCGCAGACGAATCCTTCGTTATTCAATTTATCGAGCAGCAGAAGGCTTTTATAGAGCAAAATCAGCTTTCTTTTTTTGAGCTGACCGTAGGTATGGCTTTTCAATACTTTAAAGAGCAAAAAGTTGATATTGCTGTGATCGAAGTTGGTCTTGGTGGAAGATTAGACTCTACAAATATTATTACGCCAATTCTTTCGGTTATCACCAATATCGGTCTCGATCATACAGCGATTTTAGGAGACTCGCTTGAAGCAATTGCTGAAGAAAAAGCAGGAATCATAAAGGCAAATATTCCCATTGTAATAGGGGAACGTCAGCATCAAACTACTTCTGTTTTTGATGCTAAAGCAAAAGCGGTAGAAGCTAAAATAAGTTATGCTTCAGATTTTGACTATCCTGAATTAGAAAGTGAGTTAAAAGGAAGCTATCAGTTTAAAAATAAAAAAACGGTTCAGAGAGCGGTTGCAGTTTTAAATGAACGTACAGCAGTTAGTATTTCAAAAGAATCGCTGATCAACGGAATCAAAAACGTAATTACAAATACCGGACTTCTGGGGCGGTGGCAAGTTATTCAGGAGCGTAATCCTAAAATAGTTTGCGATACCGGGCACAATAAAGAAGGACTTACTTATGTGATGAGTCAGCTTGCAGAAGAACACTATAAAGAGCTTCATATAGTCTTAGGAGTAGTTTCTGATAAAGATTTAAATAGTGTTCTTCCGTTATTTCCTAAACATGCTATTTATTACTTCAGCAAACCGGATGTTCCTCGAGGGCTAAATTCTGATGAATTGCAGCAAAAAGCAGCTGCTTTTAATCTCAAAGGAAAAAAATTTAAAAAAATTTCAGAAGCTTTTGAGGCTGCAAAAGCAGCCGCAAATACTGAGGATCTGATATTTATAGGAGGTAGTACTTTTGTAGTCGCAGAAATAATTTAATCTTTTTCAAGAAAGTGTTTTGCAGTCTTAAATATTGGTTTATATTTGCATCCGCTAACGAGAAGGGCAATTAGCTCAGTTGGTTCAGAGCACCTCGTTTACACCGAGGGGGTCGGGGGTTCGAATCCCTCATTGCCCACAAAGGCTTCACAGAAATGTGAAGCCTTTTTTTATTGACAATGCCAAAGGATTTTTGCCTCGAAATTGAAAAATTGGGATCAAGTCCAAAATCTGGGTTTTGTTTCTAACGAATGCCTCGTGGGGGTATTCTGGTATACAAATTGGGCATCAGCCTGCAGCGTGTATCCCATATCGAACAAAGCGAAACCCTAGAGTATGCCAAGTTGGAAGATGTCGCTAAAGTATCGCACGTGTTCCCCGGCGTTTGTTCCGGTAGTGTGCTATGCGTCGGTACAGCCTGCTCCCCTTTATAAGGGAGAACCCTAAGTCTCAGCAAAGCATGCAGGGGTTGAGTAAACGCTGCTCAGCAAAGTCTAATGATCCGTATAGGCTATACCTCTTGACAAGGCCTTAAAAATGCCTTATATTAGCAGAGCTAAGCTAAGACGTATTTATCTTAACCGCACAGCCTAGGATACGGAAAGGCTTTTTTTTCTATAAATTAGCTCTCTAAAGACTAGCTTGCCATACTACCTGCAGCGAGTACTCCGTGCTGCCATTATTCCATTTTAAACATTCCCAGAGCTCCATTCACCCAAGGTTCACCCGTAGTTCACCCGAGGTTCACCCGCGTTTCACCCGGGGATACTGCATAGCAAAGGCAGGGTAACGGTATGCTAACGCTATGGGAGGTACAAGGCTGAGGCTCATCAACTAGTTACGGATGCAATGCTACCTTTTCAAGAAACACACTTTCTAAAATACTCAATATGATAAGCTGTTTTAAATGGCATGGTTATTTCGGAGTGATGTGCCAGCTGTTCTGGTTAAACAATGCCACTTATCCCCAAAATACAGAGTAAATACGACACAACTCCCGTGCATACCCCAGACGAAGCCCAGGATAAAGCATCAGCGTGTATGAAAACCTGTTTTCAAAAGCTGAATTTATGAGTTTGTTATGAAATAGGTAGGTATCTAAGCATAGCGGTTTGCCCTCCGGAATACTGCGATAAAGCCTTAATAATAAGTGTGCTATCCCAATACCTAAAGCGATTTTTCGCATACTTCTATTTTACTCCCGGTCTACTGAGCGTATCGTTCTGAGATTAGTCTGGGCGCTACTAACTTATAACCACTTTGCTACCGTATTCAACCACAAAAAGTGTGGTTACAATGTGGTTACAATGTGGTTGCAGTGTTGTAGGAGTGTGGTAGCACTCCGACTTTGCCTGCACGTTAACTGCCAGAAGCTATTGAGGAAAGCAATACTAAAAATGGAAGTAAATAAATTTGAAATAGGGTAGCGGCTAGGTAATCTGCGAGGGGAGTCAGTTTTGATTGTACAGTATCTTATCATTACAGCATCAAGTCCTATCAGGACTCAACGGATATCATCGTCAAAAAGTGATGATATCCCGAAAATTCTGCGGGGATATTTATATATTTAGTGCTGCTGTAACAAGTTGGCAACGAGATAAATGCAAGCAATTATATAGAAAATCAACTACAAGAATGAAAACAATTTTAAAATCGGTACTCACTGCCTTCTTTGCTTTAGGCGGAATTTATTCTCTACAAGCGCAGGATTGCCAGTGTATTGAAGCGTTTGACAAGGCTACAGACGCATATGAGAAAAATTATTCGCTATTTATCTACAAGGTTACAGACGACAACAGAGCCTTATATAACGCCCATAAAGAAATTATTAGGGACAAAGCAATTCAAACAACTGATTTAGCTACGTGTCAAACGGTACTCGAGCAATATCTTGAATTCTTTAGAGATGGACATACGTTTATTATAGCTTCTGATACCCCAACCCCGGAAACTTCCATCGAACAACTAGAGATAAATGAAAATCAATTCAAAGAAGATTATAAAAAAAATGCATACGATCAGAATCCACTCTTAGGAATTTGGAAAAGAGGCAGCTATACGGTGGCGATCACACCAAATCTAAACACCGGTGAAACAAAACGCGATTTTGTGGGCGTAGTGCTAGAAAGTAGTAATCCCAATTGGAAGAAAGGCCAGGTTAAATTTGAACTGTATTCAAATTTTGGCACCTCATATGAAATAAACTATATGATGGGTGATCACAGCGTTCAGAAAACTTCCGGAGATCAAATGAGTATCGGCGTGCTCAATATCAAAGAGATAGGCGAATGGGGGAAACTGTGGCCTGAGGTTGAAAACAAGAAACAGCCCAGTGAGATAGAACGCAAATACGATGAATTTCATCTGAGTTACATCGATGAGATACCGTATCTAAGATTACCCCATTTTTATTCGGTAGAACCAAGTCATGTAGATAGCATCATGAAAGCAAACCACGATAGGATTGTAGAATCTGATTTTATGGTGGTTGATATACGCGGAAATACTGGTGGAAACGATGCCACGTATTTTCCTGTTCTTCCTTACCTTTTGACGGGTCCTATCACCTTACCGTCCAATGGTTTTTGGCTGAGTGAGGATAACACTGAATATCTAATCAATGCATTTGCAGCCTCTAATGATTTAACTGTTGAAGAATATGCAGAACAAGAAAAAGAGGAATATGAGATGTTTATAAAAAATAAAGGTACCGCTTATTTTAAGGGAACGGGAACCTGGACCTTTACAGCAGATACTATTTACAAAGGCCCTAAAAAGGTTATCGTATTAACCGACGAAGAAGTATATAGCTCTGGTGAAACCTTTGTATATCGTGTGAATCAAAGTGACAAAGTAGTAGTCTACGGGCAAAATACGGCTGGCGTTGTAGATGGTTTTAATGGCTTTCCTTTAGACCTGGGCTGTTTCACAGCATTCTTCCCTACCTCCTACCGCGCGCCCGATATAAAAGAAAACCCTATTGATCCATATGGTATTTCACCAGATGTATATGTTAATGAGAAAGAAGATGTTTTGGAGTATGCTATTGCACATATGAAGCAATTGCTTAAAAATGATAACCGAGAATAGAAACAATAAAGCCAGTTGCTAACACTGGTAGCCGTTGCACAAGCCTCTAATTCTTATAAAATCTCCCTTATTTAAACCGTCCCGATAGCTATCGGGATGAGCGGTTTTCTAGTATTAGACCGTGGGTAAAAACTGGAAGTTAAAGAGTATTAGCATTGATTTAAATGCCTTT
>Ga0207888_100365_pt1 | contig 18425 bp, 11 predicted proteins | sample LinPmetageLP43_FD_184055 | JGI IMG/M metagenome (GOLD analysis project Ga0207888, IMG submission 184055) | Marine viral communities from the Pacific Ocean - LP-43 (SPAdes) | ecosystem: Environmental > Aquatic > Marine > Oceanic | place: Pacific Ocean | collected 2010-08-27 | reverse complement strand
GGTTGATGGAGTAACCTATACTGAGGGTGATGGAAATCTTATAGATAATGGCAACGATACGTGGAGATTAATAATTCCGGCAGGAAATGCTTTAGCTGATGGCACTTACGATGTGATGGCTACTGCGACTGATGCCGCAGGTAACAGTTCTTCAGACGCAACTACCGATGAATTGACTATCGATGCAATGGCACCTACGGTTCCAACAGTAGATTTCTTAACTACAAATGATAATACACCTACTATAACAGGAACTGCTGATTCTGTAGATGTGTTGACTGTTGTGGTTGATGGAGTAACCTATACCGAAGGTGATGGAAACTTAACCGATAATGGCGATGATACCTGGACATTGGTTATTCCGACAGGAAATGCTTTAGCAGATGGTACGTATGATGTGATGGCTACTGCGACTGATGCTGCTGGTAATACCTCAATGGATGCAACAGTTGATGAATTGACCATTGATACTGCTGCGCCTACGATTCCTACTGTTGATCTTTTAACTACAAATGATACTACTCCAACAATTACCGGAACAGCTGATTCCGCAGATGATTTGACTGTTGTGGTTGATGGAGTAACCTATACCGAAGGTGATGGAAACTTAACCGATAATGGCGATGATACCTGGACATTGGTTATTCCGGCAGGAAATGCTTTAGCTGATGGCACGTATGATGTGATGGCTACTGCGACTGATGCTGCGGGCAATACCTCGATGGATGCGACAGTAGATGAATTGACCATTGATACTGCTGCGCCTATGATTCCAACAGTAGATTTCTTAACTACAAATGATAATACACCTACCATAACAGGAACAGCTGATTCCGCAGATGATTTGACTGTTGTGGTTGATGGAGTAACCTATACTGAAGGAGACGGAAACTTAACCGATAACGGCGATGATACGTGGACGTTGGTTATTCCGGCAGGAAATGCTTTAGCAGATGGTACGTATGATGTGATGGCTACAGCTACTGATGCGGCAGGTAACAGTTCGTCAGATGCAACAGTTGATGAATTGACCATTGATACGATGGCCCCAACGATTCTAACAGTAGATTTCTTAACTACAAATGATACTACTCCGACGATTACCGGAACAGCTGATTCTGTAGATGAGTTGGCTGTTGTGATTGATGGAGTAACCTATACCGAAGGAGACGGCAACTTAACCGATAATGGTGATGATACCTGGACGTTGGTTATTCCGGCAGGAAATGCTTTAACTGCTGGAACTTATGATGTTATGGCTACAGCTACTGATGCGGCAGGTAACAGTTCGTCAGATGCAACAGTTGATGAATTGACCATTGATACGATGGCCCCAACGATTCCAACAGTAGATTTCTTAACTACAAATGATACTACTCCGACGATTACCGGAACAGCTGATTCTGTAGATGAGTTGACTGTTGTGGTTGATGGAGTAACCTATACCGAAGGAGACGGCAACTTAACCGATAATGGTGATGATACCTGGACGTTGGTTATTCCGGCAGGAAATGCTTTAACTGATGGAATTTATGATGTGATGGCTACAGCTACTGATGCTGCTGGCAATACTTCAATGGATGCTACAGTAGATGAATTGACCATTGATACTGCTGCGCCTAAGATTCCTACTGTTGATCTTTTAACTACGAATGATACTACTCCGACTATTACCGGAACTGCTGATTCCGAAGATGATTTGACTGTTGTGGTTGATGGAGTAACCTATACTGAAGGAGACGGCAACTTAACCGATAACGGCGATGATACCTGGACGTTAGTTATTCCGGCAGGAAATGCTTTAGCCGATGGTACGTATGATGTAATGGCCACTGCGACTGATGCTGCTGGTAATACTTCGATGGATGCAACAGTTGATGAGTTGACTATCGATGCAATGGCACCTACGGATCCTACCGTTGATCTTTTAACTACAAATGATATTACTCCGACGATTACGGGGACAGCTGATTCAGCAGATGATTTGACTGTTGTGGTTGATGGGGTAACCTATACTGAAGGAGACGGCAACTTAACCGACAATGGTGACGATACGTGGACGTTGGTTATTCCAGCAGGAAATGCTTTAGCTGATGGAACTTATGATGTAATGGCCACTGCGACTGATGCTGCGGGCAATACTTCTATGGATGCGACAGTAGATGAAGTTACGATCGATACTTCAGGGTTAACAGTGCCTACTGTGAACTCACTTACTACGGCTGATGTCACTCCAATATTAACAGGTACTGCAGATTCAGCAGGTGACCTAACCGTTAGTGTAAATGGACAAACCTATGCTGAGGGAGACGGAGATTTAGTAGATAATGGTGATGGTACATGGACGTTAACGGTTCCGGCAGGAGATGAAATTCCAGAAGGTGTTTATGATGTTGTAGCAACACTTGCTGATGCTTTAGGAAATGTTTCAACAGACGCTACAATAGATGAGTTAACCATAGATTTAGGTATGCCAACCGGCGAGATGAATCAAATGTTTTGTACTACAGATCAACCTACGTTAATGGATATCGTTTTAGATCAGCCTAATGTAGTATGGTTTGCTGAAGAAACCAACGGAGCGGTTTTAGATATTAATACACCGCTTCAGAATGGAGTTACGTATTATGCGGCTCTCATTCTAGATGGTGTGATAGGTAATAGCAGACTTGCTGTAACAACAACCTTAATGCAACCCACATCTGCTAGTATAGAGGCTTCAGAACCAACTGCTTGTTTAGGAACGGAAATAATGTATACCACTCAGTCTGGTATGACTAATTATGTATGGGCAATTACTTCTGGAGGAAGCATTGTTTCAGGAGGTGGTACTTCAGATAACTTTGTAATTGTAGTATGGGATGCAGCAGGAGATAACAGTGTAAGTGTGGATTATGACACAACGTTAAGTTGTATCGTAAACACTTCAGCTACGCTAAATGTTACAACGACTGCTTGTTCAGATCTTACCATTTCTAAAACAGTAAATATCTTAACTCCGGTAATAGGGGAGACCATAGTGTATTCAATCGAAGTTACAAATAATGGTCAGACCGATATTACCTCAATAATGGTAGGGGAAGCATTACCGTCAGGACTTCAGTTTGAAAGTTTTACAGCTCCTATTGGTGATTACAATCCGTTAACCGGTGAGTGGTCAATTCCACAACTCGCGGCTAATACAACTACTGTTTTAACTATTACCGTGACTGTATTAGAAACCGGTAACTACCGAAATGTAGCAACTATTCTGAATTCAAATCCTGTAGATAGTAATTCAGATAATAATTCTTCTGAAGTAGAAATAGATCCAGATTGCTTGATGGTCTTCAATGAATTCTCACCAAACGGTGATGGTATGAATGATCTCTTTAAGATAAGATGTATAGAAAATTTCCCAAATAATGAGCTCAATATTTTTAACAGAGTAGGGCAGTTAGTCTATACGGCAAGCGGTTATAACAATAGCTGGAATGGCGTTTCTAACGTTTCCAGTTCTATTAATAAGTCAGTAGGCTTACCGGTAGGTACATATTATTACGCTCTTGAATTGGGCGACGGAGAGCGTACGCTTACCGGATGGATTTATATAGCACGATAATTAAAAATTCTCTCATTTTTAAAATTTAATTACCATGACAAAAATAGTAACTTATATAATCGAAATTTCTTTGATTGCCTTTGGGACTTTGAATCTCTACGGGCAACAAGAACCAAACTATACGCAGTATATGTACAACACGATGACCATTAATCCAGCTTACGCGGGGTCATCAGATAATTTTAATATTATCACTGATTACAAAGCTCAGTTTACCGGAGTTGATGGAGCTCCCGAAACTATTAATCTTGGGTTAGAGACACCGGTAACTTATAACATTGGCCTGGGCTTGAACATTACACGGGATGTTTTGGGTCCTTCTGAAGATTTAAATATCGACGGAAATTTCTCATATGCCATTCAACTAGGAGCACAGACCTATTTATCCTTTGGTCTTAAGGCTGGTTTTAGAGTTTTAAATGTAGATTTTAGAAAGGGAATGTTTGATAATCCTAATGACCCACAGTTTATGAATAACATAAACAATCAATTTTTAGGAGTTCTAGGAGCGGGATCTTATTTATACACAGACCGGTGGTATCTGGGACTTTCTACACCTAATTTTTTCACTCAAGAGTATTTTAATGAAGAAGAGGTGATGGTTAATACCGAAGAGCTTCATATGTACTTAATAGGGGGGTATATTTTTGATATTGGTTTAAATACCAAGTTTAAGCCAGCGGTGCTTTTTGATTATGTTGAAGGAGCTCCTTTAAAAGCAAACTTGTCTGCTAACTTTTTATTCCTTGAGAAATTTACAGCAGGTGTTTCTTATAGCGTAGATGCTGCAGTGAGTGGGCTTGCAGGTTTTCAGATAACAGACAACATCTTTATAGGTTATGCTTATGATTATAATACTTCAGACTTTAACCAGTATAACAATGGGAGTCATGAGATCTTGATTAAGTTCTCTCTGGCTCGTAAGCGTGGTGCAACTTTTTCTCCCAGATTCTTTTAAAAATCCCTCTCTATGAAACGTATATATTTAATCATTGCTTGTTTAATAAGTCTCACTGTAGTTGCTCAAAACCATTTGGAAAAAGCAAATGAGTTTTATGACCGCTTAGTTTATATTGATGCAGCAAAAGAGTTTGAGGCTTATGTAGAAAATGCAAATTATATAGAACCCGAAACCTATATGAAAATAGGTGATACATATTACAACCTAAAGAATTTTGCTCAATCAAAAGAAGCATATCAAAAATGGTACAAGGCAGTGGGATCTAATACAAATGCTACTCAGGGATATCAGTATTATGATTCCTTAAGAAGATTAAAACTCTATGATGAAGCTGAGAAAGTTGCAGAACGCTATTTTAAGGCAAAATCTGTTGAAGCTTTAAACAATCATTATGAAGAACGAGATCGTTTTGAAGAACTCCTGAAAGGGGATACCTTATATAAGGTTCGTAATTTAGATTTTAACTCTCAATATGCTGATTTTGGCGGGAGTTTTAATCAAACTAGTTTTGTATTTACCTCTGGAAGAAATTATGTAAACAAAGGATTGTATGAGCGTGACAATACACCTTATTTGGCAATATATAAAATTGAAAACCCTGAGGCAGATAGTGCAGATGCAGTACAATTATTTAGTAAAGAATTGACTACTGAATTTCACGACGGAACGGCCACTTTTTCACCAAATAGTAAATATCTATACTATGCTTCTAGTTATCAAACCGGAAATCGAAAAGTGTTTGAAGAAGATAAAAAGAATCATTTTAAAATTTATAGGGTAGACATGTCTGCTAAAAAATATAAGAAAGAATTGCTTCCCTTTAATGGAGATGCTTATTCTGCGGGGCAGCCTTATGTAACTCCAAATGGGAAAAAATTGTTTTTTGCATCAGATATGCCGGGTGGTTATGGTAAAGCAGATATTTATGTTTGTGATATTTATGAAGATGGAACTTATTCAGCACCCATGAATTTAGGACCTAATATCAATACAATTGCAGATGATTTTTTTCCATATTTTAAAGATGATATACTTTATTTTTCATCCGCAGGTCATGTGGGTTTTGGAGGTCTAGATATGTATAAATCTTATTACAGAGATGGTATATATGGAGCTGCAATTAATCTGGGACCGATTATAAATACAAATGCAGATGATTTTGCATACTTAGAAGGTAGTGTTTCTAACACCGGTTATTTTTCATCAGACAGAGCAGGAGGTAAAGGAGGAGATGATATTTATGCTTTTGAGTACAACTTGGCTAAGTGTGTTCAATATATATCAGGAACTGTTTATGATATAGAAACTAATGAGCCTATTCCAGATGCATACGTTACCGTTTACGATGAATCAAATACTGAATATCTCAAGGTTAAAACAAATGAAAAAGGTGGTTATGCTGTAGAATTAACTTGTGAGTCTACTTATAAAATTGAAGCTCGTAAAGCAGGATTTAGTGAAGACCAATTAAATTTCACTACAGATGTTTTACCAGACCGTAAAATGAATATGCTTGACTTTAGGCTAAAAGATCTTTCAGAGATTTTTGTTACAGAAGGAGAAGTAGAAAAAATTAGAATTGACCCTATTTATTTTGAGTATTACAGATATAACATCACAGATGTTGCAGCAATACAACTTCGCAAAGTAGTAGATGTAATGGAAGCTTATCCTGAAATGATTATAAAAATTGAATCGCATACAGATCAGCGAGGTACAGATTATTTCAATAAGACATTGTCTACAAATAGAGCTCTATCTACAAAAGAATGGCTTTTAGAACATGGGATAGAACCTTCAAGAATAGAAAGTGCTATAGGTTACGGCGAGTCTAGGCCTATTAATATTTGCGATGAAGATGGTAAAACGTGTACAGAATTAGAATATTCAGAAAACAGACGATCAGAATTTATTGTTGTGAGTAGGTAATGAGAGGCGTTAAAATCAATTCGATTTAGATTTTAACGTAGAAACTCCCTCAGTAGAGGGAGTTTCTTAGTTTATATCATGAATTCTTTGTCAAAATATTAATGATATTCTTGTTTTTTTGTTAAAACTGTTTATTAAAAAATATAGCTTAGTACCTTTAATTATAATTTATAGCAGACTTATCTATACTTATATGCAGCAGCTGTAGGGGGCTGATGCTTATTTTAAAGTAGGATGGTCTGCTTTTCTATTTTTGATATTAATGCTGCTATTACCACAGGTATTTTGTTGTTCACAATAATCTTAAGACGCTTAAAAAAAGAGATTTCTTAACTGAGAAAATGTAGTGAAGATGGTTTACGGAATTATTTTACTTTGAGATGGGATGGTTTTAGCTTCCGGTTGAGGAAACCGATCTGTATAATAGTTTGGTCTACAAATAATATTGTTGGAAAGATTGCCGCTATTTCTATTGGTAATATTAGCAATAACTTTATTACAGCGCTCACTTGAAATTGGGTGACAAAGGCAATGATTTTAACCATTTTATCTTCTACCACTTTATAGTTTAATCTTAATACATCTTTAGTAGTGACAAAAGTTGCTGTCTTTTTGATCTTTTTAACTTTAGTCTTTAGTTTAAATTGAAACTGTAAATCAGATAATTTAAGGAAAGACAAATTCTTGAATCCTTTAAAAAAAACATATTTTAAATGTTAAATATTAGATGAAATAAGGAATTCCGTAAAGTAATATAAAACCTATTTAGTTTCTTTGAGTAGAATTTAAAAGTGCAGTTTTGCAATTTTAAAGACAAGCAGACTTGGAGACTAAATATAGACAAGATTCGTATGCTGTAGGGGGCGTTACGAGTATGTTAATTTAGAATCTAGTCTGCTTTTTTTTTATGAAATTATCGTTTTCATATTTGCAATAGTCTTAGCAGCATCTTCAGATTTAAAGATATAACTACCGGCGACTAGGATGTCTGCTCCACAATCTACCAGCTCTCTTGCGTTCTTATTTGTGACACCACCATCAATTTCAATAAGCGTGTCTGCATTATGAGTTAAAATTATTTCTTTTAGCTCTCTGATTTTTCTATACGTATTATCTATAAAAGACTGTCCGCCAAAGCCGGGATTTACACTCATAATCAGAACCTGGTCGATATCATTGATAACATCTTTTAATAAATTCACCGGAGTATGTGGATTGAGAGCTACTCCTGTTTTCATACCGGCAACTTTAATAGCTTGAATTGTGCGATGTAAATGGGTGCAGGCTTCATAATGTACTGTAAGGCGATTACTCCCCAGCTTTGCAAAAGTCTCTATATAGCGATCAGGATCTACAATCATTAAATGTACATCTATAGTCTTTTCTGCGTGTTTGGTAATGGCTTCTAAAACCGGCATTCCAAAAGATATATTAGGAACAAAAAGACCGTCCATAATATCGATATGAAACCAGTCTGCCTTGCTGTTATTGACCATTTTAATATCACGTTCAAGATTAGCAAAATCTGCAGCAAGAACTGAAGGGGCTAAGTAAATAGGTTTCATAAATGTGTTTTTATTCAAATTTTTAATGAGTTAAAAATACCATTACATTTTAAAAATGATAGACTCAAGGATAGAAATTGTATTATTAATTTCGTCATTCTCCAGTAGTTTTAAGTAACTGAGATAATCGTTTAGCTTTTGGTATTGCTTTTTATCCTTCGGAACCAGAAAACCAGATTCATAGTCGTTAAAAACGCGATGCTCTATTTTATTCTCTACTATAACTGTCACATTTGTATGCCTGTCATCTTCTATGATCTTATGAAACAAGGTGTTTACCATTTTAAAATCACCTTCGAGAAGCTGTAAATAGGTGCCATCTTTATACTATAAAAATCCTGAAATACCTTGATCTTTATTTTTTTGAGCCACCTGATTAATTACACTGCTAAGCATTCCAATATCTGTAGGATTGCAAGCTGTGCTAATGTAAACCAAAAAATAGACCATATAAATAAGGTGTAAAATATTTTAAACTAAAAATCCCCGGTAATCAGCCGGGGATTCATTCATCAATCAAAAAACGAACAGTTATGATGAACTGTTGTCGAGTTAAATATTTTATCTGGAGTTTAATTCTACTGCAATTTATAAAAAAACTACCTTATACCCCCGTTTTTAACGAATTCTTGTAAAAAATACTAACCTAGGTAGGTTTTTAAGATTTTACTGCGAGAGGTATGTTTTAATCTTCTAATCGCTTTTTCTTTAATTTGTCTAACACGCTCACGTGTAAGATCAAAAGTTTCCCCTATTTCTTCTAAGGTCATAGGATGTTGATTCCCTAAACCAAAATATAGTCTAACGACATCAGCTTCGCGAGGTGTAAGTGTGTCAAGAGCGCGCTCTATTTCGGTGCTGAGAGACTCATTTAGAAGTTCACGATCAGGATTAGGAGATTCTCCAAAACGCAATACATCATATAGGTTAGAATCTTCACCTTGTATAAGAGGTGCATCCATACTTACGTGACGGCCGGCATTTTTTAGAGACTCTTTTACGTCATTCACTGTCATGTCTAGCTCTTTGGCTATTTCATCAGGACTAGGAGGACGCTCATTAGCTTGTTCTAAAAATGCAAAAGCTTTATTGATTTTATTGATGCTTCCTATTTTGTTGAGCGGAAGACGTACGATACGTGATTGCTCAGCAAGCGCCTGAAGTATAGACTGTCTGATCCACCATACAGCATAAGAAATAAACTTAAAACCACGTGTTTCATCAAAGCGTCTTGCGGCTTTTATAAGACCCAGGTTTCCTTCGTTAATAAGGTCAGGAAGCGTTAAGCCTTGATTTTGATATTGTTTTGCAACAGATACCACAAATCTTAGGTTAGCCTTAGTAAGTTTTTCTAGAGCAATCTGATCGCCGGCTTTGATACGCTGAGCCAACTCTACTTCTTCATCTGCTGTAATAAGATCTACTTTACCTATCTCTTGAAGATATTTATCAAGAGAAGCGGTTTCTCTGTTAGTAACCTGTTTTGTGATTTTAAGCTGTCTCATAAAACATTACGTATTTAAATTAATTAGTAAAAGGCTTTAGCACTTGCGGTAATAACCACATTAAATCAATTTTAAACCATCGCTTTATAAGAAATTTGAGAGCGATATACTAGTTATACGTAATTAAACAAGGAAAGGTTACAAAAAAAAGAATAAATTTTTAGAAAAAATTAACATTTTTAGTCATTGTATAGAGAACGTAATTGTTATATGTTTGATTTTCAATGTGTTATTTTAATTGTTTTTAAGCTTAATTAACTGAAGATTTACATCAACTAACACTCTATCGTAAAGTTCTTCAAAAGATTCCAAACTTTTTTTTGCTTTTTTAACTTTATCTGGATCGTTTATACTGGCTTCAATTTGTTGTAAATAATGCCCAGGTTTTGTGAGGCCAAGATTCATAAAACTTGATTTCATTTTATGGGCTAAAGTACTTGCTCTAGGATAGTATTCTTTTGCTACACAATTTCTTAAGCTATTTAGATCTTTCGGTGTTTCCTCAATAAATACTTCTAAAAGAGAGATTATAAATTCTTTATCTCCATCAAAAATTTCAAAAAGATTTTTTATATCTACTGAAACAGAAGTATCTGTAGTTTCTTCAGTTTTAGTATTGCCAATGACTGGTTTAGTTTTCATTCCTTCATCTGCAACCAGCCAATACAATACTTCTTTAAGAGCATCTTCTTTTAGAGGTTTAGTAAGGTAAAAATCAATCCCAGCTTTAATTGCATTTTTACGAGCTTCTGGGAAAACATCTGCAGAGCAGGCAACAATAGGTACTTTATTTAGACTGTCTTTATTAGATTCTCGTATTAAAGATATGGCTTCTAAGCCATTCATTACGGGCATATGCATATCCATTAAAATTAAATCATAATTAGCTTTAGCATCCTGATAAATAGCAACGGCTTCTTGACCATTCTCTGCAATGTCTGCCTGCACATTGAGCCCTTGTAATAATTGCCTGATGTAGAATTGATTCATTTTATTGTCTTCTGCAACAAGAACTCTTAGTCCTTTAAGGCTTAGATTTTGATTTTTAAAGTCCTGCTCAATATCTTTCAATTTTTTAAGGTGACTGATTTTGAAATCTAATGTGAACTCAAAGGTAGAACCTTTACCAAGCGTACTTTTTGCTTCAAGCTTTCCCTTCTTCAAAGTTATAAGCTCTCGAGTTATGGTTAACCCGAGTCCTGAGCCGTTTATTTTAGCAAGTTCAGGTTCGTCAACTTGATAAAAACTATTAAAAATACTTTCTAGCTTATCTTCTGCGATACCTATGCCGGTATCACTAACGCTAAATTTGATCTTTACAGTTTCAGTATTCTTTTCAATGAACTGAAGTTTGAGACTAATGCTTCCGCGTTTTGTGAATTTTATGGCATTACCTACTAAGTTGGTAATTATTTGATTAAGCCTGTACTGATCTCCAATAACAATATCAGGAATTTGCTCATCTATTTCAGCAATAAACTGAACGCCCATTTCACGAGCCTTTATTTCAAAACCGGTAGCCAGATTGTCTACAACTTCTCTCAAGTTGAAATCTAAAGATTGCAAAGTCAATTTTCCAGCTTCAATCTTAGAGAAATCTAAAATATCATTAACAATTGAAAGCAAATTTTTAGCAGAGAAAGATATTCCATCTAAATTTTTCTTTATTGTTTTTTGGTCTTTGAGATTTCCATTAGATAAGATTTCTGACAGACCTAAAATAACATTTAACGGAGTCCTAATCTCGTGACTCATATTTGATAAAAAAGTAGATTTTGCCTCTGCAGTACGCTCTGCATTAATTTTAGCTTTTAAAGAATCTTTACGATGCGAAATATCTTTTATAAAAAGCGTAAAAGTATCAGCTGGTTCAGAAAAATTATTACTAAAAGAAAGTTCACAAGGCAATTTCTTACTTGAGGCGGTAGATATATCCAGTTCAACACAAGTCCCAATAATTTCACTTTCTACACCCTTATACAGATTAGAAATATCGTATTTAATATCCCTGCTTACTGCTGAAGGTAATAATGAATAAATCGATTTTTGAACAAGCTCATTTTTGTTTAGATTAAACATAATCGAAGCCTTACTGTTGCAATCTTTAATAACACCGTTTGTGTCAAAAAGGAGATATGCATCCAGAATATTTTCTAAAATATCAATATTTGCAGTGTCAATTTTGACAGGTTCTTCTATAATTTTATTTTCCTCATTATTTAGTATGGGGTCTTTAGGTTTGTCAAAAAATAGGGTGGTAGGACTCTGATTTAATAAAGAAGTAAACAACTGTGGTATTATATCAGATATACTTGTTACTGCTGGCGTAAGTTTATAATAGTTGAAAAATTCTTCTTTCGTGGTAGAATAAACAGAGTCTACAAAGTCTTGACCAAAAATTTCACCAAACTCCTGATTGATCTTTAAAGAATCATCTTTTATTTTTCTAAACGCGCTAATCTGTTTAATTAAGTCTGCACTAACAGGCTCTTTAAACTGGTTTTCTATAATTTTAATCCACGCATTTGTAGTGTTCAGATCTAGATCCTCATCTTTAAATTTTTTAAGAATTATAAGTAAAAAGAGCCTTGAAATGATGATTTCCTGATTTTTTCCGGAATGGTATAGTGGTAAAAATGCGTCAGATTTTGTTACATCGGGGAAATTTATTTTTATTTCTGAACGAAGGTTTGCTTCGGTATTAATATATCTAGAATCGTGATGGATGAGGTAATTTTCTAATTCTAGATAAAAATGAGCGACTTGTAATTCTCTGATGTATGTGTCTTCAGAAAATTCATATCCTTTAATTTTAGACTCTATTAACGTAAGCTGAGCTCCAAAAGAACCTAAATCAAATAAATATTTGAAAAAATCAGCAATGGGATTTTCATTTGCTAAGGTAGGTTTAATTTTACTTGCCCTATGATTTAGAAGGCGTTCTATAAATGAGCTCATTGGGTGTCAGGAACTTATAGTTGGTCACATATTGTTCGATTAAATGCTAAATTAATCATTTATAATGAATAATATTGAATTTCACTTGTAGGAAACCGCCTTATGTATCTAGAGCCTTGGAATAGTTAGATTTCAAATAAATTTTCTCAGCTCATTCTATTTATAACGTAAAAAAGGACTCAATATTTGAGCCCTTTTTACGTGTTGTCAAAATATAAAATCAATTATACTCTTATGTGTCCATCTCCATAGACGTAATACTTGTTTGTTACAAGTTGTTTAAGCCCTAATGGTCCTCTGTGATGTAATTTATCAGTGCTTATTGCCAGTTCTGCGCCCACGCCCATTTGACCACCATCGGTAAATCGAGTTGAAGCATTGTGATAAACTGCAGCAGTATCAATATTCTCCATGAAAGTTGTTGCAGCTTCATTATCTGTTGTCATAATAGCACTAGAATGACCACCACTATAGGTATTGATTTTATGCATAGCTTCATCCATATCTTCCACAGCTCCTAGTACAATTTTCATTGCTAAAAATTCTTCATACCAAGTATCTTCATTTGGAATGACATCATTGTCAGATAGAACGGCTTTAGAAGTATTATCTGCCAGAACTTCAACACCTTTTTCTTTTAAAATCTCGTTCAATTCTTTTATACGAGATTCATATTCCGGAAGATTTTTATCTACTAATACTTTATCTAAAGCATTACATCCCGAAATCTTATCAGTCTTAGCATTGATGATAACTTCTATTGTTTTTGCCCAATTTGCTTTGGGGTGTACATATAAAAAGTTATTTCCTCTACCACTTACAAGTACAGCACATTTAGCATGTTCTTTAACAAAACCAATAAGACGTTCTCCTCCTCTTGGTACGATTAAATCTAAAGGTTGGTCTGGGTTTCTTAGGAATTCCTGAGTTTCCTCACGATTCATTTGTAACATCGTGATCCAAGATTCGTCAAGATCATTTTCTTTTAAAGCCTGTTTCCAGCAATCAACAAGAACAACGTTACTATTGAAAGCTTCTTTACCACCTTTAAGCAAAATTTTGTTATTCGCTTTAAATGCTAATACAGCTGCTTCAATAGTTACATCTGGTCTAGATTCATAAATAATCATTATGGTACCAAATGGAGCTGTTTTATTGATGATCTTCAGTCCGCTATCAAGAGTATCATTAGAAATTTCCTGACTTACAGGATCGTCCTGATTACGCACTTCGCGAATCGCTTGAATCATTCCTTCAATCTTGGCATCATTTACAACTAATCTGTCATAAAGTGCCTGATCGTCTCTATTAAAAGCTTCAAGATCTTTTTTGTTAGCTTCTAGTATTTCTACTTTTCTCGCTTCTATAATCTGCATCATAGAGTCGAGTACTTTGTTTTTTATATTTGAATTTAGTAATTGCATATTACTTGTTTTCTTTGTTAATAATTAGAATTGAGTACGAACTATTCAGTTAATTGCTTAAGCCTGAAATTTTGTTCCGATCTCTTTTCCTTCTAAAAGGTCAACAATCACATTATGTTTTTTACCATTTGCTATATAGCATGTGATGTTTTTTCGAGCCGCATCTTTAGCTATTTTAAGCTTAGACTTCATTCCGCCACGACCTTCACCTTCAGCTTTATCACTTTCCTGAACATATTGTTCAACTTTTTGTTCTGGGTGTACTTCTGTAAGCTTTTCTGAATCGTCATCATCAGGATGACCCGTATACAACCCGTCTGTATCAGTTAATAAAATTAATGCGTCTGCATTAATCAATTCTGCCACAAGACTTGCTAATTCATCATTATCTGTAAACATAGACATAGTCAGAGATACTGCATCATCTTCATTTGCGATAGGGACAATTCCTTCAGCTAATAATCCTTCATAGCAGTTTATCATATTCTCACGATGTTTACCTGGAGCAAAATCTCGCTTTGTTGCTAATAGCTGTGCACAATGCATTCCGAAACTATTAAACATTGTATAATAATGGCGCATCATACGAGGTTGACCTACCGAAGAAAAAATTTGTCTTCTTGTAGATGGGTCTTTAAAATTACAATCACCCAATACCTCTTTACCAGCAATTGCAGAACCTGAAGAAACTAATACAGGCTGATAACCTTTTTCATAGAGTTCGGCAATTTGTCTGACTAACTCATGAAGAACAGGACCTACGATTCGGTTATTCCTGTTAGTCATTACATTTGTTCCTACTTTTATAACTACACGTTTTGTGCTCATAATTTATTTTTCTTTACCAAGTTCTGTTGCCCGGTCAAAAGCTGCGTAAGCTGCTTCTTTAATTAATTCTTTTACGTTATTATCTTCCATAGAATCTAGCGCTGCACGCGTTGTGCCTCCTTTAGAAGCTACACGATCCATCCATTTTTCCGGAGTTAAATCGGACTCATTAAAGAGCTTTACAGCACCTTCAAAAGTTTGAGAAACCAATACTTTTGAATCGTTGCCAGAGAAGCCCATCTTAAGAGCAGCTTCTAGCATAGATTGCATAAAATAAAATACATATGCCGGTCCACTCCCAGAAATACCTGTAGAAGCATCAATAAATTGTTCTGTTTCTACATGGATTGAAGCACCAGTTGTATCTAATAAACTTCTTACTGTAAGCAATTCAATTCTGCTTACTTCTTTAGATTCTGTAAATGATGTAACTCCTTTACCTACTTTGGCAGGTAGATTAGGCATTGTTCTTATAACTTTTTTTATCCCCAATCCTTCCTGAATAGTATTAATTGTAACACCAGCCATAAGAGAAACAAATAATTGTTCTTGGTTGATGTATGGTTTAATATTTTCAAATAATGATTGGCTGTGGTAAGGTTTTACCGCGATAAAAATAACATCTGCTTTTGGCACACATTCTTCAATACTATCATAAGCATCAAACTGAGCCATGGTTGATAAAGCTTCTGTTTTTTGAGGTGAGACATCAAAGATCATAAGCTTGCGCTTATTTAAAAATGGAGAACTTGCCATACCTTCTGCGTAGGTAAGTCCCATATTGCCAGCACCTAATACTAATACTTTCATTAAATAGTTTTTAATTAATTAGTTCGCTTTATTAGCTGCAAGTACCATACGAGACTTCATGAAATAGGGGATATCTCTTTTTTCAGATTGAAAAAAGCTTCTCATGCTACAGTAGATGGTAGCTAGCGAGGGAATATTAAGTAAATGTTAAAAAAAGAGTAAAAAACCTTTATTCCAGAATTGGCAGTAAAACTGACAAATACTGTATATGTGTCAGTTTTATGGCAGTTCTAGCACAATATAGTTGATAATTATCAATTGCTAAATATAATTTATAATGGTATTTTAAATTATGAAGATTCAAATTCAAATAATGCGGAATAAAAAAGGAGCCATTTTGGCTCCTTTTCTGAATTGTAAATCAAGAAATTAATCTCTTTTACGATCTCTATTTCTGTTGTCACGACCACGATTATCTCGTGAACCACGATCTTTATTATCAGGTCTAGGAGCACGTTCTTTGTAACCTTCAGGTTTTTCAAGTAATGCTTTACGCGATACTTTTTCCTTACGGGTACGTGAATCAACACCGAAATATTTTACTTCAAAAACATCTCCCATATTGACAACATCACTTACGTTTTCAGTGCGTTCCCAAGCTAGTTCAGATACGTGTAAAAGAACCTCGTTACCTGGAGCTTCAAGATATTCTACAACAGCACCAAAATCTAACATCTTGATCACTTTTACTTCGTAGCTGTTTCCAACCACAGGCTTAAAGGTGATAGAGTCAATTTTAGCAAGAACTGCGTTGATACCTTCTTGACCGGTTCCTAAGATTTCTACAACACCTTCTTCAGTTACAGGATCTTCGTTAATAACGATAGTTGTTCCTGTTTCTTTTTGAAGTTCTTGTATCACTTTTCCTCCTGGTCCTATAAGTGCACCAATGTACTCATTAGGAATGCGTACAGAAACCATTTTAGGAGCATACTCTTTCACGTCTTCACGTGGAGTAGCAATAGTATTAGTGATTTTTTCTAAAATATGTAAACGACCTTCGCGAGCTTGTTTTAAAGCATTTACAAGAATTTCGTAAGAAAGACCTTTTACTTTAATATCCATTTGGCAAGCTGTGATACCGTCTGCTGTACCGGTAACTTTAAAGTCCATATCTCCTAAGTGATCTTCATCACCTAAAATATCAGAAAGAACTGCATATTTACCAGATTCACCATCAGAAATTAATCCCATAGCGATACCAGAAACCGGTTTCTTGAGTTGAACACCAGCATCCATCATTGCCATTGTACCTGCACAAACGGTTGCCATAGAAGAAGAACCGTTAGATTCTAAAATTTCTGAAACAACACGTACAGTATATGGGCAATCAGCAGGAACCATTCCTTTTAAAGCACGTTGTGCTAAGTTACCGTGACCTACCTCACGACGAGAAGTACCTCTAATTGGGCGAGCCTCACCAGTTGAGAAAGGAGGGAAGTTATAATGTAAATAGAATGTCTCTTCACCTTCAAAGGATGGCATATCTATTTGATTTGCTTCCCTAGATGTACCTAAAGTTACAGTAGCTAAAGCTTGAGTTTCCCCACGTGTGAAAATTGAAGAACCATGCACAGATGGTAAATAATCAGTCTCACACCAGATTGGGCGAATCTCTGTAGTCTTACGACCATCAAGGCGTAGACCTTCATTTAACGTAAGATCACGTACGGCTGCTTTTTCTGCTTTGTAATAATATTTAGATACTAATGCACCAAAATCTTCTAATTCTTCATCAGAAAAATTAGACTTGATCTCTTCTTTAATTTCAGAAAACGCAGCGCTACGTTCATGTTTAGCTGATCCTGCCTGAGCAATTGAATAGACTTTATCATAAGCCATATCATAGATTTTTTTCTCAAGATCTTTATCCTCACGCTCTGCATCGTACTCGCGTACTTCTTTTTTACCAAAAGCTTCAGCTAATCTGATTTGAGCAGCACATTGAACTTTGATAGCCTCGTGAGCAGCTTTGATAGCTTCTGTCATTTCTTCTTCAGAAATCTCATCCATCTCACCTTCTACCATCATTACTGAATCTGCAGAAGCACCAATTACCATATCGATATCAGATTCGGCAAGTTGTGTTCTTGATGGGTTGATGATAAACTCACCGTTTATACGACCTACACGAACTTCAGAAATAGCACATTCAAATGGGAAATCTGAAAGTTGAATTGCTGCAGAAGCGGCAAGACCTGCCATTGCATCAGGCATAACATCATCATCATGAGACATTAACTGAATCATAACCTGAGTTTCTGCGTGATAATCTTTAGGGAAAAGTGGGCGTAGTACACGGTCAACAAGACGCATAGTTAATACTTCACCATCACTAGGGCGTGCTTCTCTTTTGAAGAAACCACCAGGATAACGGCCTGCTGCCGCAAATTTTTCGCGATAATCTACCGTTAACGGAAGAAAATCAACATCACTCTGCTTGTAGTTAGAAACTACAGTACACAGCAACATACATTTACCGGATTGAACAACAACAGAACCGTGAGCCTGTTTTGCAAGTTTTCCGGTCTCGATAGAGATTTCTCTACCATCACCAAGGTCTATGACCTCTTTAAAAGTCTTTGGAATCATATTTTGATTTTTCATCTGTATCTATAAAGATACTGTTAAACATTAGCTGCAAAACCATTAAGGTTAGCGGCAGGGTCGTTGTGTTGTTGTGTGTAGTGTTTGACCAATGAAAAACCTAAGGATAGCTTTCTTTGCCCTTACGGGACTTTAACCAAAAGTATGGTTTTTATTTTACTGAATGTTCAAAACTTGATTGAAACAATCAGTTTTAAAAATAAACGGGGCTGAAAAGTCAGCCCCGTTTAAAAATAA
>Ga0207888_100364_pt1 | contig 18454 bp, 17 predicted proteins | sample LinPmetageLP43_FD_184055 | JGI IMG/M metagenome (GOLD analysis project Ga0207888, IMG submission 184055) | Marine viral communities from the Pacific Ocean - LP-43 (SPAdes) | ecosystem: Environmental > Aquatic > Marine > Oceanic | place: Pacific Ocean | collected 2010-08-27 | reverse complement strand
AATGACCAACATAAAAATGATTTATAGAATTACTGTAAAGTATATATGTTGAAAACGGCATCCTTAAAAATAGTCAAATAAAAAAGGCTTCCAAAACCGGGAGCCTTCATGTGTGGAGAATACCGGATTCGTACCGGTGACCTTTCCCGAATGCTTTCGGGACGCTCTAAACCAAATTATCACCCTCAAATCAAAACCAAAAAAAAGCTCCCAAAAATGGGAGCTCTAAGTGGAGAATACCGGATTCGAACCGGTGACCTCTTGCCTGCCAGCAAGAGGATATGCGTACCAAATGGAACCAAACAAGTACATATATCATTAATAATCAGCAATTTAATAAAATACAGATTGTTTTGATATCATATAAAACCATCTATTTGCGTGCAAATTGCGTGCAAATTTTTTTTACCTTTAAGTATTATGAATACTAATGTTAAACTTTCCTTGGATACCCGTAGGCAGAAAAAAGATGCTTCCTATCCTATCATTTTACGATTGACTCACTTTCGTAAAACGACGTCGGTAAGTTTAGGACAATCGGTTCAACCAGAATATTGGGACGACAGGAACGAGAAAATAAAAAGGGCATTTAAAGGTACGTCCTCAATTAGTAAATTGAACAATCAGCTTTTAAAAGAAAAGACCAGAGCGGTTGACATCATTAATGAATTACATGATAAAGATGAACTCAACTTTTTATCAATCCTACAGCTCAAAAGCAAGATAGTAAAGACAGCCTCCTTCGAATCATTTTTTGAGTACAGTAAGGATATTGTTAATGAGCTTAAAAAAGCTGAACGATACGGCAACGCAAATACCTACTATGCGGTAATCAAAGTATTGGAAAAATTTACTGGTGGTAATGATATCAAATTCAATGAAGTCAATTACGGCTTTTTAAAAAGATTCGAGAGCTGGCATTTTTCGCGGGGTAATTCTGTAAACGGTTTATCGGCCTATATGAGAACAATTAAAGCGATTTTAAATAAAGCTATTAAAGCCGATGTCATTCCAAGAGAGGCTTACCCTTTTACCCATTATAGAATAAAGACTACTCCAACTGAGAAAAGAGCTCTTGACATAAAAAGCATCAAGTCTATTATGCTTTTAAAGCTAAAGAAAACCGATAGCCTGTTTCATTATAGAAACTATTTTCTTGCCTCCTATATGCTGTATGGTATTTCGTTCATGGACTTGGCTTTTTTAAGAGTTGAAAACATCATCGATAACCGCGTAAAGTTTCAAAGAAAGAAAACAGCTAAACCTTACGACATAAGTATAACCCCACAATTAATGAAAATCTTATCCATCTATCTTAAGGATAAGAGTAGATCAGATTTTATTTTACCAATAGTTAAACGGGACACTTTCGAACTGCAATATAAAGATGTACTATGGGCACGAAAGAGATATAACAAAGGTCTGAAAGAGATTGCAAAAAAATGTAACATAGAGCAACGGTTGACATCGTATGTGTCTCGCCATAGCTTCGCTACTCAAGCCATGTTACAAGATGTTCCTTTACAAGCAATCTCGGCTATGCTAGGTCATAATCGTTTATCTACTACGCAAATATATCTTAAGTCATTGCCAAGCGAGATATTGGATGATTATAATAAGAAATTGGTAGAATTATAGGTCCTAGCAATTATTTTGACTTACACTTTTATAAGATTTTCTATTTGGACTTTTTGAGCTATTGTTGTGTAAATATCAGTAGAGTTTTTAGGTGTTTCGACTGAAACAATTAGCGAATATCTTAGCTTTTCATTAAACTTATTCTGTTTTTTTAAATTTTTCCACCATCCAGTTGCTTGAGGATAAACGGCAAGAAAATTACAGGATGCTATATCTACCGCATTTCCTTCCCAATAGTTACTATGAATAGATCCTTTAAAAGTATTGTCAGCACCTAATGCCCATCGGTCATTACCTGTCTTAGTATTTAATTCAATTGATGGTATTTTTTCTCCCTTTGCTAAACCTAATTCTTTCCGAAGATTATCTTTATTAATTCTATTTGTTCGTGCAATGAAATTGTCACTTGATTCCCCCGGTCGAATAAGCGAAAATTTCAATGCTGCAGATTGATAAGAATATTTTGTTGAATATCCTTTTTCACCTGGATTAGGTTCAATAAAATATGAGAGTGTTACCCTTAATGTAACAGTAGTATCTCCTAGATTTTCTAAAGCTTGTTTGGGCCATGGGAATTCATAATAATGAGCATTGTTGGTTCTAGCTGCCTTCCCAGATTCCTTTATATAGGGTTGAATTGTTTCTTCTGATATAAAGGTTAAATAATTGTTTTTACATTCAAGAGCTTTTTCTAAGTTCGGTACTCCGTATCCATAGGTTCGTAGCATAAGGACAATCGATTGTTGTTTCCCATCGAACGTTAACTGTTTTTTCATAGCCTCCGTCCATGAGGCGGAGTGTATTAATAAGCCTCTCAAGGTTTCTTCCCAAGCTATTGGGTACTGATTTCTTAGTGTAGCCATGAAATACGCACACAAAGCCGTGGCAGAACTAGTAGCATCTATAATGGCAAAATTATTTCGGAGTACGTCGTGAGAAGTTGTTAATAGACCAAGTTCATTATCTCCATCAACCTGACCATTAGAAAGCTTTTTCATATTACCTCCCTCAAATAATATTTCTGGCTTTATCGGCCAATTGTCTCCCCAACCATTCGAAGTCCTACTGAAGGGGCATAATTCGCCTTTAAGTGCAAGTGTAGTATGATCAGGTAATATTTTTTCTGTGAATGCACCTACTGTAATAGAATTCCAAGATTGAGCAGGGCTTTCTACTTGACAATTTAAATTATTCTCTGGGTACTTTTCAAAGTCATCTTCATGCCTTACATTTCCTGCACTTATTAGAAAAATCTTTTTGTCTAGCTCATCTTGGCCATTTACTATTTCATCAATCGTTGCTGACCATGTTGTAGGTTTTCCAAATTCAAACTTATTTGTCCCGGTGATTGCAAGACAATAAATACGTTTTAACAGAGGGTTTGACGCAATTGCTATGTTAACTGCATTTTTAGTAATAAATGGGATATCTTTAGTACTGTTTAGACCAGTTCTAGGAATAATTTTGACCGATTCTAACTGAGTATTTATTTCAATAGAATTAGGATTTTGTAATTTTTCTTTTAAGTCCCCATAAATTGCTACGCCTGCCATTTGCGTGCCATGTCCGATAAACCCACTGTCCGCTTTGTCGTCCACTCCCCAGATTATATTTGCCGATAACCTATTTTCATCAAGTAGAATCGGTTTCAAAAGTTCATGCCCATTGTTAACGCCAGTATCTAAAATGGTAATAAAGTTATTAGCTTTTCTAAATTTGATTTTACTCAGTAAATCTGATATCCAAGATGATTGTTCAATTGGCCCCTGATTTTGCCAAAACTCATTTATTTCTTCCGGTTTTCTAAACTCAGCAATATAGTCAAAGGAATTAACCAGCTCCTGTAATTGTTTAACATTAGCCTTTATGTAAATAATTGTACGTTCTGGAAAGTAGAGAACACTATCGCTTACCTCTATGTTAAAAACATCACATGTGGTTTTTAGGCTATTCTGAATTTTTTCAAAATTCTGCTTGCCTTCCTTTAGCCACAGCTCTACCCAAATTTGTTTCGTTTTCGGAATAAAATTTAATGAACCGGTCCACAAATTCTCAAAGGTTGCTTTTGAAAAATCGTCAATCTTACTTACTAAAGGTTCATTAACAGGTTTTCCATTGTCCTTGCGATTTTTACTAATATAATTTGTGAGTGCTAAGTTTAGTTTTTTCTTGTCTTTTTCTTGTATGTAGATTGTCGCCTGTTGTAATTTAGAATTAGGATCGTATTTTACATTCAGCAATTCTGCTCCTATACTTATTTTACTATTAAGAGTATCAATATTGAGTTCATGGTTTTCAGCACCAGTCACAGTTATGTATTCTCCTGCTTTTATCGGCAGAGCTTTGCGTTGTCTTTTGGTATTTTCTTTATTGTACTTTTCCCATATGTTTTCCAGTTGACCTAAAAGCAGAGTTCCGTGCTGTGTGCGATTTCTAGTAGGTAAAACTTTTTTACTCCCACCAGAAGATATTGTGGTAAACGGCAAGGCAGTATGTACGTTTCGTAAGAAAAGGTGCGGTTTAAAATCTTCTGCCATGGAATTCGCTTACAAATAATTCATTTTTCTATCCCGAATCATTTGAATCAAAAGCGATTTAGTGATATTTTTCTTATCGGTTAAAATAATCTCTTTTAATGCATCATTGCAGGCATTGGTGATTTCAGCATGACTTAAGCCCTTTGCTTCCCTAATAACACCCTCTAATTTATAGTCCCCTAAAAACTTTGATAATTTTAGTCCTATAAGCTCTTTAATTTCTTCAGGATTAGGGATAGTGTAGGTAATTATATCATCGAACCGCCTAAAAAGAGCAGAGTCCAAAATTTTAATATTGTTAGTAGCTCCTAGAATTATACTGTCTGAAGAGTCTTGTTCAATGAATTGAAGAAAAGCATTAAGAACCCTTCTCATTTCGCCAACTTCATTATCCCTTGCGCGTTCAGCACCAATTGCATCGAACTCGTCAAAAAGATATACACCTCTATTTGACTGCATCATATTGAAAACATCACGAAGTTTTGTCGCTGTCTCACCCATGTATTTGGTCATGAGCTTATCCATCATAATTACATACAATGGAAGTTTCAATTCTCCTGCTATGGCAGATGCGGTAATAGTTTTTCCAGTTCCAGGAATACCTGATAGCAAGACCTTCCTTCTGTTATTAAGGCCAAATTTTTGAATTTTGTCCCTTTGTTTATATTCAGTAATAATACGAAGAAGCTTGTTTCTTATATCATCCGAAAGAATAAGTTCGTTTAATCTGTTTTCAGGATGAAATACTAGAACGAGATCACTAATATCCCTACTCAGTTTTATTATCTTGAATCCTCCTGATTTAGATTTATCGACCAAAGATTTAATTTCTTTTGCAATTGCCATATTGCCCTTTCTGGCTTCATGAGCGGCTACCTGCAAAGCAATTGAAGTAAATCGGTCGTCATCATTTTTATAATGAGAGTGCAGTAAAGATTTTATTTGATCAGCGGTTGCCATAGTTCAAAGTTAGCGAATTAAAGAATATTTCAATTTAATAAGTTTTAAAGGGATTAAAATATATGATTTAAAGTCACTCCCCAAATCTTACCATAACTTAACTGCGCATGGATCCTGTGGAATTTTTGTAGTGTTCCGACAGATAAGCGTTAAGCAAAAATCCCATAGGGCGCACTCTACTTTTGATTTGGAACGCTATCCTTTTCTTTTATCCATTTCCGGTACGATTGATAATGCTCGGGGTTTTGGTCAAAATATCCTTTTAGGTTTGAAATTACTTCTTGCTCACCCTCGGCGAAGGCCTTTTCTTTTATATCATCTATTCGAGATACTTTGAAAGCTAAATAGCCGATAATAATCAAGGAAGTTATCCAGATCGAATAGTGGAGCCATACCTGTACTTTCGGAACCAATCTTGCTTTTGAAATCTGCTCGGTAATACCTCGAACGGCTTCATCAAGCCTTGAATTATTCGCCTTCTCGGAATTCAAATGTTCACGGAGCAACCTTTCGATTTCGGTGGTATCCGCTTTAATCTTGAGGTTATCCGTGTTTTGGGTCAACCGTTCCAGTCTGACAAGAGACTTGTTAAACCCGTCCAGCTCGTCGGTGAGCAGTTCCATTATCTCGTCCAGTTTTTTATACCCCATAGTTTTCAATTTTAAATTCCGATTCCTGTATCAATGGCCTTCTTAATTGTTTTTTTGATGATGTTCTTGGCGATGCTTGTAGCAAGATTAGTGCTCATGTCCAAAGTCTTTCCCAAAAGTTGTACTGATTTACCAATCTCTTTTGGCTTTACGATGCCTTTATTTTGGGAAAGCTGCCCCATTATCCTTCCTCCGGACATGGAGCGGTGTACCTCACTTGCCTTGAAATTATGGCCTTGGTATTCAAATCGAAATCCCTGCAATTTGTTCGTCTTATTGATGCTCGGGATGACTTCCACGTTCCTTTCCTTCATCGCCTTTATATAGCCATCCAACGTTTTAGGTCTTTCGGTACTCATTACGTTCTGATGGATATTCTTTATTTGGAACCTGACTTTTGTAGTGTCCAGTTCTTTTTCCAGTTGTACTTCCTTGACCGTGGTCAGCCCCATTTCCTTGGCAACATTCTCTGCGGCCAGTTGGCTGCGCTTCCCGATAAAGCTATCATTGTAGGCCTTACCGTCGAAACCAATACGATTAACGTAAAGGTGTACATGGGTATGTGCCTTGTCTCGATGGACAAAGGCAATGGCCTGATTCTCCTTCAATTGCATTTGCCTAACAAATCTTTGAGCCAGTTCTCCTAACTGTTCCTTGGAAAGGTTCTTACCTTCTTCGGGTATAGGGCTAAGAATGAAGCTCAAGGTGTTCTTTTGGCAACGGGTATTCTGTTCCTGTATTAGTTTGAACTCTTCCGTTATCTGTTGGGGATCAGTTCCCGCTAAATGTTGACTAAAGACGATTTCTGCATCCTTCTCTTGGTTCCAGCCGTATTCGATACTTGTCCCGGTGTGTGCTATCGAAGCTCCCTTACCTATCATTTTGTTACATTTTTGAAATTATAAAGGTGCGTTCGTATCTCCTCTGCCAGTTTCTCGACCTCACTTGCCAGTTTCGGGTTATGTCTTTTGAACATGTTCCCGATACGGGTAAAATTACTTTTGTACTTTATGAGCATTTTATAATGGGTCAATTGTTCCTCGGTCAAACGTTCGATGACCGAATTACCGAAAGCGGAACTTCGACAATATTCGGAAAGGGAAATACCTGCCCGTTCCGCCCTCTTTTTCAGTAGCTTTTTCTCGTAGATGGAACACCGGAATTTGATATAGGTCCTTTTCATTTCTTTTTTTCTTTGCGACCGCCGGGAGTAAAGCGAGTTTGTTTTTGTGGCAACAAAAACACATCTCGCGCTCCCTGACCAAATCCGTTTTTAGCATTAACAATCAGCCATTCGTTCATGTCCTTATACCCCTCGTATAGACTTGATCTGTCCAGGTAGTTATTAGAGCAGGAAATCAATTTTTGACTCGTTGCCTTACCATTTTTATCATTGTCCAAATAGAGGTCGATTTGATTATATCCATCAATACTATTCATCGCTTTCTTTAGAAATGCAGTAGAGTTCAAAACCAGAAAGTCATATTCCGATTCCAAATTTTTAGTACTATCCAGAATCGATAACAGGTCGAACATCCCTTCGGTAACGATGAGTTTTTCATTTCCATTTTTGATATGGGTGATATCCTTAGGTGAACTAGAGTTCTTATAATGCTTGTTCCGTAATTCCCATCCGTCTGAATCGTTTTTAAGCCCTATAGCAAAGTAAGACCTTCCCTTATGCAGATAGTGAACCTCATAGCAGTACATAGCTGCTGTAGCAATGGATATGCTTCGTTCCGCTACATATTTTAATAGACTGTAATGTTGTAAGGGTCGTGCATAAAGAATTTGAAGTCCTTTATCCTTTTCAGTTTTAATGACGGGCTGCTGTTGAAAAGAAAAAGAGTCTTGATCCTCTGCTATAAATTTTAAAGTTTCACTAACGGTAGATTCTGTAATCAAACAAATAAGGTCGATAACGTTTCCACCTTTTCCAACTCCATGGTCGTACCATCTATTTAGTTTCTTGGACACCTTAAAAGATGCTTGGATTTCTGAGCGGAACGGACTCAGGAACCAAGCTTCTTTATCGTTCGATTTGGTCGGAAAGTGCCCTAGTTTTGCCAGCGCTTTTTCGATGGGAAAAGCTCGGGCTCTTTCACACGTTAACTTGTTTGTTCTTTCTTTTTTCATAAGCTAAATAGTTTTGGACAAAATTTTGATGATTTGATGAAAAACCTTTGGTAAGCCTTATTTTACCAAGGTTTCCACAGCATCGTTTTCTTCATCGATTCATCGTTTTCATTTTTTTTCTGTGTTTTCTTGTCATCGTTATATTTTTTGATGAACAAATGATGATATAATGATGACAGCCCGGCATCGATAGATAAAGGGAACGGCTCAATCCGTCATCGTTTCATCGAAATTGTCAAGCAAAAAGGATTTTTCCACGACAAAATAGCGTCCCTTCGCATCCAACAGCTGCATGGAAGCATCCTGCCAAATCACCAGTTTTTGATAGCTGAGTGAATTATCCTTGTTCTCCAATTTCCAATCCCTTTTTAGCAATCTTCTGAGCTGTGTCAAATCCGTCTTTATTCGTGTCCTGTTGAGTAGCTGCAATGCATCCAATGGGCAAATGTGTATTTCCTTGGTGTCGAATTGGTCCATGCCCCCTAGCAGAATCGTAGCAAGTTCCTTTTCGACCCTATTACGATTATTCTGCACCAACTTTTTTAAAGCAGATGTTCGTATCTGATTTGGAGTAAACCACATTCTAGTGGTATGTTTCGTAGAAAACTGCCTCTGTCTTAGATAAAAAAGGAATGCTGGTACTTCCGATATCAGTTGATTTAGAAAATTAGTCTCCTCTTTTTTAAGTATTGGTATTTTAAGCACCCAGAAACGGGTCTCGTTCCCGTCTATCTTGATAAAGTTGTCCTCGTTGTTACTGCAGAGTACGAACTTGCCAAAGAACTCCACTTCCCGTTTGTCCTTTCCCTTTGCCTCCAACTTGTTGATATTGGTGGTACTCAGGTATTTGATACGCTCGGTAAGCTCCTCTTTGTTGAACAGTACTTCGTCTATACATATAAGCAGCTTGTTCGCCCAGTCCGCATTGAACTGGCTACTGAAACTGTCATTGGTCAAATAGGTCATGTTGTTATCGAAGATGGCTTTCAGCCATTTTAGAAAAGTGCTCTTGCCCGTGGAACGTTCCTTCGAGACCAAGCATAGGATTGGTAATACCTGTACCGGTTTTGTGTACAGTAATTGCAAATAGTCCAAGCCCAGTTCATAGTGATTACCAAAAATGTGTTCGATGAAACGCAACGATATAGTGCACTCTCCTTCTTTGGGGATTGCGGGCAATGGGGAATAGGTGTTATAGAAACCTTTATACTCCTTTTTGAAATCGATATGGCTAGGGATACAGGTAAAGCCATCATACTTAGGCACCTTACTCAAATAATCCTTCCCATGGTCCTGGCGGATGGTCTCGATGTTCCAATGGACTAGGATTTCGTTGAAATGGCCTGCTATGGTCGGTGCCTGCACCAGTTTATAGTACGATGTGCCCACCCGTAAATATGGTACTCTTTTCATATAATGACGTTTTGAACACCATGAAGATTCCCAAGGTGTATTAATGAGTTGATAAAAAATTTAGAAAAGGTTTAGGCTAACCAACAGGCTCCGCTATCGTTTCTATTTCTCCAATAGATTTTCGTTCGTTTTGGAGCAGCCATTTAGCGATTTTCTTTCGTTCAAAAAAAATCAGTTTCCCATTGGGTTTGGAGTGCGGAATGTTTCCCGCGGCGGTAAGTTTGTACAGGTAACTTCTGGATATCCCTGTATAGTCACAGGTTTCCTCGAAGGTCAGTACCTTTTTGTTCGCTATCAGTAGTTTTTCCAAACGGTCGAGCCGTTCGAGAATCAAAAAATTGTCCATTGTCTTCCTTTTTTAGGGTTACGAAATGAACAAAAGCGCTTTTGTTTTCCTTCAATATTGTTACTGGATAAATGTATGAAAATAAGCAATCAGAGAAGTATGGAAAAATAAATAGTTATTCACATATAACTGATATACAGCATTTTATATCAAATCAATTCAAATAAAATAGAGTTAAAGAGCCATTAATTTTATTTGGTTTCATTTGATACCAAATGGAACCATTCTTAATATTGGGCAAATAGGTTGTTCAATGGAAGAAAGCAGGGTTATCAACAATTAATACTGAAGGAATTGGAAAATAAATACTTTCAAAAGGCAGATTTTAATATTTAGATTATCTTAATTATGGTTCGATATTTTATTACTGCGTGAAGAAAGATTAGCGATCTATTTAAAAATGCTGTCTTAAAAAACGTTCCTAATTTGAAACTATCAATTTTCTAACAAATTTGCTATTCGATTACATTTTCCTTGGTAAGAAAGGGTTGATGATTGTGGCGTTTTTCGGTAGCCTTGTATAGCGCATTGGCCAGTGCTGCAAAAATCGGGGGGTAGGTGGGTTCTCCGAGGCCGGTAGGGCTTACGTCACTTTTTACAAAATGCACATCGATTTCTTTTGGTGCTTCGCCCATGCGTATCATACGGTAGGTGTCGAAGTTGTTCTTTTGCGGTACCCCATCCACAAATGTCAGTTCCCCATAGAGTGCGGTACCAATACCATCTACGATTCCTCCTTCGGCCAAATTAATTGCTGCATCAGGATTTACGACGATACCACAATCGACAGCACAGGTTACCTTTTCGATAATAGGTTGATTGTTCTCCCAGCGCATTTCCAACACTTGAGCGGCATAGGAATTATGACAAAAATAGGCAGCCACTCCTTTCGACAAGCCACTGTCTATATTGCCCCAATTTGATTTTTCCTTGACCAATTTTAGAACGCCGGCATAGCGCAGTGGATCATAATCATTCGTCTTCCCTTCAAGAGGGTTGGTAATGGCACGGTCCAACAATTCCAATCGGAAATCAATGGGGTCTTTCCCGGCTGCCTCCGCAACTTCATCCAAAAAGGACTGTTCCGCACAGGCCATAAAGTTGGAACTGGGTGCCCTAAAGGAACCCACGGTAAGATTGGTATCAATGGTCCATTCCTCCGCCAAATAATTGTCCACGGCACCTGCCGGAAAGCGGTCTTGGTGTAATGGACTTTGTGGGATACCCCCGGTATTCACGTGGAATACGATCAATTTGTTATCCGCATCCAGACCCGCTCGAAATTTTGCCTGATAGGCCGGTCTGTAGATACCATCGGTCATATCGTCTTCTCGGGAGTAGACCAATTTTATCGGGGCGTTCATCTTTTGCGATATCAATGCTGCCTCCACTAGCCAATGGGCATAAGATCTTCGACCATAGCCACCACCCAACCGGGTCATTTGAATATCGATATTTTCGAGCGGTAATCCTAAACGTGCCGAAAGGGTTTGCTCCGTCAATTCTGGTTTTTGCAAGGGTCCGATAAGTTCCGCCTTTTCGGCAGTCACATCGGCGAAGAAATTCATGGGTTCCATGCAATTATGTGCCAAAAATGGTGCAGTATACGTGGCCTCTATAATTTTTGCAGCTCTTTTAAAGGCAGTGTCGGGGTCACCGTCTCGGCGTCTTACTTCTACTTTTTTTGAAGGTATGGCGTTCATTTGAGCATAATGTGCACTTGTATTTTCTAATCCGGCCGGGGTATGCTCTTGCCATTTTCGGCCAAACCGGTCCCGGGACTCCGTTGAACTTTCAATGGGTTCGCATTCCAATTTTAAGGCTTTCTTGGCATTCATGACCTCCCAGGTGGAATCACCGACAATAACCGCCACTTCATTAAAGGTCCGCGTATCAAAGAAAGCCTTTTCATATCCATCGTTAAAAACGTTGATTGTGAAAATATCCTTGATTCCGGGCATATTTCTTGCCCCGGCATCATCGATGGACTTTAACTTTAATCCAAAGGCAGGAGGATGTACGATCATGGCTATGAGCATGCCCTCGCGATGGGTATCGATTCCGAACAACGGTTTTCCGGTTACAATTTTTTGGCCGTCCACATTTTTTTGAGAAGTTCCTATAATCTTAAAATCCCCAATATCCTTCAATTGAACTTCTTCGGGCACTTCAAGTTTTGCTGCAGCAGAGGCCAATTCCCCATAACCTGTGGAGGCACCACTTTTCTTATGATATAAAATTCCACCCTCAGTGGTAATATCTTCCTTGGAAACTTGCCAAGTTTCTGCAGCAGCTGCGATGAGCATCGCCCTCGCGGAAGCACCTGCCATTCGAAGACCTTGCCATCCTCTTCGAATGGATTGGCTACCTCCAAGATACTGAAAGGTAAAAGCATCCGTATTTAAAGGTGCTTGTTCTACAATAACATCTTTCCAATCAACGCCCAGTTCATCGGCAACGATCATCGGCATGGACGTTTTTATATTCTGACCGCCCTCCGGATTTGGAGATAAAATAGTCACTTGTCCATTATCGGCAATCTTTAAATAACCATTGATCTTGAACCATTCCTTCGGCAATTCGTTCACCTCTTCTGGGGACATTTTACAAGAAGCCAACCAGCTAAAACCGAGCATCATGCCACCACCGGCCAGTGCCGAACTTTTGATAAAGGACCTTCTCCCTATTTTAGTTTTTACAGTAGACATGAAATTTAATTTTAATGTTTTTTTTGTGTTTTTATTCTAATTTGGTAAAGATAGCTGGCATGGATTCTGGGTCCATCGATTCCATATCGATCAGTTCCAAGTGCTTCACCATTTTTAGGGTGGCCGTTTTATACTTTAGAAAATGCGGGGTTTTTAAATGCGATTGGTACGCATTGGTATCTGCATAGATCTCCAGTAAACGAACTTGGTTGGGATGCTCTTTCTGGTACACGGGATAAATGCAAATTACACCCGGTTCCAAACGCACAGAGGCTTTGGACTCTTCCTTTAAAATGTTCCTATATTCCTCTAAATATTCAGGATATATTTCTAGGGCTGCAATCCTGACCATCATGTTTTCATTTATTGTTGCATCATCACTTACCTGTGCTAGCCCCGAAAACGAGAAGATCATTGTTGTTACAAAGGATAAAATTACTTTTTGGTATCCCATAGAATATTTAGATAAAGTTATCCAACCAGAGGGGGTTTGTCAGTTATGAATGGTTGCATATAGTGCCTTGTACCCGTTGCTTTATACAATGCATTGGCCATAGCTCCAAATACAGGAGGAAACGGAGGCTCCCCCATACCTGTTGGGTCAATTTCATTCTGCACAAAATGCACATCGATTTCATTTGGTGCTTCTTTCATACGGATCATTTGATATTGGTGGAAATTGTTTTTCTGGGGCACCCCGTCCTCAAAGGTCAATTCCCCAAAAAGGGCATTACCAACACCATCGGTTATGGCACCTTCCGCCATGTTCGTGGCTGCATCAGGATTTACTACGACCCCGCAATCAATCGCGCAACATACTTTTTCGACAACAGGTTTTCCGTTCTCCATTCGTAGATCCAGTACATGGGCCGCATAGGAATTATGGCAAAAATAGGCAGACACCCCTCGATGCAGTGTTGTATCATTTTCTTTCCAATCCGATTTTTCCCGAACCAATTCCAAAACTCCAGCGTAGCGATTGGCATCATATTCATTAACCTCACCAACCGGATTTTCTTTAGCCCTTTTTAATAGGTCCAATCTAAATTGAATAGGGTCTTTGTCCATGGCTTCCGCCACTTCATCCAAAAACGCCTGTTCTGCACCGGCCATAAAATTAGATCGTGGAGCTCTAAAGGCACCTATGGTAATGTTAGAATCAATGGTCCATTCTTCGGCCATATAATTATCAATGGCTCCGGCAGGAAAACGATTTGCGAACAATGGGCTCTCTGGGACACCGCCCGCCTTGACATGTAGCGCTGTTAAATTATTGTTTTCATCAAAAGCGGCGCGATAGGTAGCCTGATATGCAGGTCGATAAATGCCGTTTGTCATATCGTCTTCACGGCTGTACACCAACTTGATCGGAGCATTTACTTTTTGGGAAATCAGGGCCGCTTCGACCACAAAGTGGGCATAGGCCTTACGCCCAAAACCGCCACCCATCCTAGGCATTTCCATTTCAATATTTTCTTGTGATATTCCCAAACTGCTGGCTATGGTAGGAATGATAAAGGCCGGAATCTGAATTGGGGCCGCTATTTTCACTTTATCACCTTCCACATGCGCGAAAGCATTTAAAGGCTCCATACTATTGTGGGCAAGAAAAGGGGCCGAATAGCTTCGTTCCAATACTTTTGCTGCATTTTTAAACGCCGCCTCAGGATTCCCATCCTTTCGGACAATCTTTCCCGGCTTGGCCGCCAGTATTTCCATTTGTGCCTTATGGAAGGTCGTAGATTCTAATCCCGCAGGTACATTTCTCGTTTCTTTACCTCTAAATCCGGCGATTGTTTCTGAAAAGGCAGAAGTGGGTTGCCATTTCACATTTAACTTTTTCTTGGCCTGCATGACTTCCCAGGTGGAGTTACCGACTATCGCCACCAATTCGGGAAAAGCGTTCGTATCGAACCCGCCTTTTTCAAACCCGTCTTTAAAACTTTTAATAGTAACTACATCCTGTATGCCCGGCATGGCTTTGACCGTTTCGCCATCAACCGATTTTAAGGTCATGCCAAAAGCAGGCGGATGTACGATCATGGCGATCAGCATTCCTTCCTTTTGAAGATCCATTCCAAACAAAGGCGCACCGGTAACAATTCTTTTCGCATCTACATTTTTTTGTGAGCTACTTATCAGTTTAAAATCTTTTACTTCTTTCAATTGCACTTCTTCTGGCACATCTAGTGTCGCTGCAACCGAAGCCATTTCCCCATAACCGGCCGATTTTTTCGTGGCGGCATGTTGCAATACCCCAGCCTCTGCAGTAATTTCTTCTACGGGAACCTGCCATGTTTGTGCGGCCGCTTCTTTCAACATCTGCCTAGCGGTTGCGCCGGCCATTCTAAGGGGTTGCCATCTCGCGTTTATTCCCCTACTGCCCCCCGTAAATTGTAGGCCGTACTTTTCTGCATGATAGGGTGCTTGTTCTACAAGCACGTTTTTCCAGTCCACATCTAACTCTTCTGCCACCAACATCGGCATGGATGTCCTTATATTCTGACCAAATTCCGGATTGGGCGTATAGATGGTTACGATACCATTATCACCAATTTTAAGATAAGAGTTCATCTCGAACCATTCTTTGGGCATTTCCATACCGGTCGTTTCCTTGGCCTGTTCTGGCTTACAGGAATTTAAAAAACTAAATCCAAGTACCAAACCCCCACTTGCCAGACTTGTATTCCTAATAAAAGCCCTACGTCCTATGTGTGTGTTTATCTTTGTCATCTTCTAATTTTTCTAATTAAACGCCTTCTGTATTTGCGGCTGTTTTAATCGCCTTTTTAATTCTTGTATACGTTCCGCAGCGACAGATGTTACCGTTCATGGCAGATTCAATTTCTTCATCTGAAGGATTTGGGTTTCTTTTCAATAAGGCGGAGGCTGACATTATCTGTCCCGCTTGGCAATAACCACATTGAGGTACATCAATTTCCAACCAAGCATTTTGAACTGGATGATTGCCGTTTTCCGATAAACCTTCAATGGTTGTGATTTCTTGTTCACCAACGGCTGAAACCGGAAGTTGACAGGAGCGAACCGCATTGTCACCCAAATGTACCGTACACGCACCACATTGGGCAATACCGCAGCCGTATTTTGTGCCCACCAATTTTAGATGATCTCGTAAAACCCAAAGCATAGGAGTAGTGGGAGCTATATCTACTTCTTGGGTTTTTCCATTGATTTTTAGATTGAAGTTTGCCATGATTTTCGTGTAAGTATATGAATATGTTGAATTTACAAAATTTATTGTTCTCGGTATGATTTGGCACGGTTAAATACTACCGTAGCACACCAATCTTTTGAAGCCAATTTTTCACTTCAGATTTTACTTCTACCGCCCTATCCTCCTTAATGTACAAACAAACGCCATCGCGTTCTATTTCTCCCTTAATTGAGAATACTCCAATATGGTACTGTTAGGGCACAATTTTCCTATTGTTTGTAAGCTGCTTCCCAACACGTATCCTGCGTAAGTATTAAAAGGAATAACCCTCTTACCCGTTAAATTGTAATCATTTAAAAAACTTTTTACAGGGGGTGGCAACTGCATCCACCACGTAGGAAAACCCAAAAATATAGTGTCATATTTAGCTAGCTCTATCTTAATTTTCAAAGGAGGTAGAAAACCACTTTCGTTTTCTTCAGAAACTTGTTTTACAATGGCGTTATAATCTGCGGGATAGGGGTTTTGAAGTTCTACAGGAATCAAATCCCCGTCTACCTCTTGCTGTATCATTTCGGCAACCGCTTTGGTGTTGTTGGTTCGGGATAAATGGACTATACACCTCTTGTCTGACTCTTGCGCTTTTAGACTCAGAATACAAAAAATTATACAAGTGAATAAAATAGTTTTTAGAGACATTCTTATTTTATTCATAGAAAATTAATTCAAAAGGTCTTGAAAGTGTAACCGTACTTATTTACTGAGTTTTGCAGCGACGTCATCATAATATTCTTGCGTAAGGACCTCGGTCCAAGTGGTCGGATTTTCTCCTCCATATATAGCTAAATAAGTAACATCACTTTCTTTGGTGGAAGAATGCCAATGCTCTATATCTTTTTCACATTTAAGGACATCACCTACTTTAAGAATGATTGGCTCTTTTCCTCTTTCCTGATAGTAGCCTTCGCCCTCAACATAAATCAAAACTTGAGCAGAGGCGTGCTTGTGCCAGTCCAGCGTAGAATTTGCCTTAAAGTTGGCTTTGGTTATATGAAAGTTTAAATCTCCCTCTACCTCTAGTACTCCATTTAACCAGGCCTCACCAATATAATGTGTATTTGGAGCCTTAAAGCCCTCGTCTTGATAAGACGAGATAGCATAATCATCTTGTTGGGCAAAAGTGCCTAGGGGGATAATAATAAGTAATGTCGTAATTAGATTTTTCATTTTTTATATCCTTTATTTATTCTTCTTTTAGTTTACTATTAAAGAACTCATTTATAGTTGCCTCCTTTTATTGATTCGCATACTACTGCTTCCAAAACTGAAGTCAGAGGTGTTCTAAATAAAATCATTCTCATCTCACTTTAATTTTACTCCAATCAAAAATACCTAAAGAAAAAAGGAATCGTAATACCCAAATTACGGATGTTCGTACCATTATTACAGATTGAAAGCGATTCGTTTGCTGATCTGGTAATCAGTAACTTATCTTTAACTGAAAATTTAGAAGATCATGCAGAACATTTTAGAAATCAATACAGTTGCCGATTATTTGAAATTGCGCAATTATGGGGTATTGCATCCATTGGTCGGTATTGTCGATTTTAACAAGGTGCATAAATCCGGCTATACAAAACCCGAATATGATGGTTTTCATTTTAAATGCTTTGCAATTTTTTTAAAGGATGCCGAGGGCTGCAAATTGAAATATGGCGGTAAAGACTATGATTATGATGAAGGCACCCTTGTTTTTATGGCCCCAGGCCAAAATGTGGAATTTGGCGACTACGACCCTGATTATAAGCCCAAGGGCTATGCCATGATTGTTCATCCTGATTTATTGTTAGGTACGGATTTGGCCAGAAAAATGCATCTGTATAGTTTTTTCTCGTATGCCAGCCATGAGGCATTACATTTGTCTGCCAAAGAGCGCAAGATCCTTTTAAGCTTGATCGATAAAATTCAATATGAACTAGAGCAAAATCTGGACAAACACAGCAAGAAATTGATTGTTGCCAACATAGAACTGTTTTTAGATTACTGCCTGCGATTTTATGATCGGCAGTTTTTGACTCGCGAAGTAGCTCACCAAAGTTCTTTGGAAAATTTTGAAACCCTTTTGAACGAATATTTCAATTCTGAAAAACCCCGAAAACATGGACTGCCCTCCGTAAGCTATTTTGCAGAACATTTGCATTTAAGTGCAAACTATTTTGGAGATCTGGTCAAAAAAGAAACGGGCTATTCTGCCCAGGAATATATACAGAACAAACTTATTGACGTGGCCAAGGAAAAGGTCTTTGACCCCAATAAATCGGTCAGCGAGATTGCCTATGAATTAGGATTTAAATATCCACAGCACTTTAGCCGTTTGTTCAAACAGAAAGTAGGGCATTCGCCGAACGAGTTTCGGCAGATGAATTGAATTAATCAAAATCCACAATTTTATCCGATATGTTTTTCATGATCCCATAAAACGGCCGATTTTTGAGACGCTTTTATCCAAACATAAAAACTATATTTAAGAGTGTCCTTTTCTTGGTCTTTTTTAATATTCCCGTTAATTGACCTTTTAGGGGACTTAAATATCCTAAATATTGAAGATTAAAGCGTCTAAGGGGTGTAATGTTTTTACAGAAAAGCATTCTGTAATTAGCGAAGAACTATCAAAGTAAACCAATATGAATCAAATATTACCAAGCTTAATTTAAAACCGGTTTTGCGTGCAAATTGCGTGCAAATAAAAAAAGCTTCAAAAGTTAAAAACTCTTGAAGCCCTGCTAAATATAGTGGAGAATACCGGAGTCGAACCGGTGACCTCTTGCCTGCCAGGCAAGCGCTCTAGCCAACTGAGCTAATCCCCCAAAATATTTAATATAAAATAAGCG
>Ga0207888_100363_pt1 | contig 18487 bp, 17 predicted proteins | sample LinPmetageLP43_FD_184055 | JGI IMG/M metagenome (GOLD analysis project Ga0207888, IMG submission 184055) | Marine viral communities from the Pacific Ocean - LP-43 (SPAdes) | ecosystem: Environmental > Aquatic > Marine > Oceanic | place: Pacific Ocean | collected 2010-08-27 | reverse complement strand
AATCCATGAATTGATTTTCGGTGATCGTTTCGGGTTCATAATTTGTATACAAGCTACCTACAGCATTCTGAAACAAGGCTCTTACATCCTCTAACTTAAAAACACCTGAAATCTGTCCTGAAATAATATCAGGCGAATTCATAGTTATTGTACGGATTCCGCGTCTAAAACCAGAAGTAATCACAAAATCCTGAAACTCATATAGGTCATTTGCATTTTCAAAACTTGCATTTGAAAACGCAATGACTCCGCCGGTATCATCTATGTTTGTACCGCGCATATCCATTACTACTTTCCCTTTTAATACTGCAGAAGAATCTTTAAGAAAATGGAGTTTACCTAAATCTATTTGATTGATTTCTGCGGTAAAATCATAGTTATGTATCTCTTCTGAAACATCTACTAGACCATCAAAAGTAAAATCTGCATTAGGATCTCTAACACTTAGTTTTCCGTCAAAGATGGGATTCTTTAAATTTCCGGAAACGGTAATTCCTTTATAGGTGTATCCTTGATACGTAACATTACGTATGATTCCTTCTAAGCGCGTATCTAAAGTTTCGGCTTCAACTCCAGATCCATTTACTCGCATATTAAAAGTCATCGTACCCAGCTCCGGAACTTTTAAAAGCCTTCCCATATTGAATTCTTTAGCCTGCAGCATACCTACATAAGAAGCCTGTGACATATTCTGAGTATTCTGCAGGTCTATATCGGTTTCCAGAAAACCCAGATCGGTCTGAATAATACTTTTTGTGTAAACCGTATTTTCGGTAACATTTACAATTCCGTTTAAATCAACAGTTCCTAAACGCACCAATTCTTCAGGAAGGTTAGTTCCTAAAATATTGGGTAGAAGTGCTGTTAGGTCTAGATAGTTGGTTTTTAATTGTCTGTAATCTCCTTCTATAGTAAAGGTATTATCATCACCCAATAAGCGACGGAAACGCACATTTCCTACAATACGACTATTACTAAAACCTGCCAGATCAAAATCAGTTACTGTGAAATCGTTCAGAGTTCCCAGCATTTTTCCGGAAAGCAATAGTTTATGGTCTACTCCAAATTCTGAGTAGAAGGCTTGTAAATCTGTTGTGGATATTTCGCTTTGCGCAAAATCAATATTAAAAGTTACTTTATTATTAAAATCTTGAAAGGCATCATTTCTTGTATCTAAATAAGCATTTCCACGAATCACTGAATGCTCTGTAGAGAGCTCCATATCTTTTAAAACTATCTCTTCTGGATTGTATTTAATGTCTGTTTTAAGGCCTCTTAAATTATAGCCACGATCTGCGTCAAACTGCAAATCATAAATCTGAGCCGTTACCTCAACGTCGTGTAGTTTAAAATCTTCAGCTAGTAAATGCAAGTTTTTATAATCTACAACAACCGGACTGTCTAAATCCTCATCTGTAAATCTAAAATGCATATCACTCAACTCTACTTCAGAAGAAGAAAGCTTAAACGGAGTACCCGGCGGTTTACCGGAATTGAATTTCTGAGAAAACACATACAAGTTATCATTCTCCTCCCCTGCATATTTTTTAACAAAGAGCTTTGCACCATTTAAATGCACATATCCCAGATTCATCTGGTTATTGATTAAAGCCCGAATGCTTAGCAAACTGGTTTCTACTTCTTTTGAATAAATAAGCGTATCCTGATGATGATCTTTTATACAAACCTGCTTGATCAAAGCATTACCGTTATATTTTAGACTGATTCGCTTAATAGAGATTGAAGTCCCGTAAGTCTCGTTAATAGAACGGGTAACTTTATCTGCAATCGCAGTTTGTACTGCAGGTATAGAAAATATGATTAATAGCAACGCAAAAGCACCTATTAGAATGAACAGGATTCGCGTAACTATTTTTCTTAATTTTCTGATACGTTTTTAAGTTTTAACTTTGCCACTCGCTTTAATTATGCAAATAAAGCAACAGCATATTATAAAATTGATTAACAAACACTTAGTGATACAACAGCTAATACCGATGTAAACGCTACTAACTACTACGGAAGTAACTTAGCTTTTATCGAGTAAAAGTACATTAACATTCCCTATACCTAGCGCCATAATGTCAAAAAATAACACCTATATACTTGCTATAGAATCTTCTTGTGACGATACAGCGGCAGCTGTGCTCTACAACGACAAAACCCTTGCAAATGTTGTTGCCGGTCAGGCGGTACATGAGCAATACGGTGGCGTTGTGCCGGAGCTGGCTTCACGCGCACATCAGCAAAATATTGTTCCTGTTGTACACGAGGCGTTACGAAAGGCAAATGTAAAAAAAGAACAGCTTAACGCAGTAGCTTTTACAAGTGGACCGGGACTTATGGGTTCACTTTTAGTAGGTACATCTTTTGCAAAATCTTTGGCAATGGGACTCAACATCCCGCTGATTGATGTTAATCATATGCAAGCGCATATTCTGGCTCATTTTATTGACGAAGAAGGTTTTGACAAACCGCAATTTCCATTTCTGGCGATGACGATCTCTGGCGGTCATACGCAAATTGTACGCGTAGACAGCTATTTTGAGATGACAGTTTTAGGTCAAACACTTGATGATGCCGTGGGTGAAGCTTTTGATAAAAGTGCAAAAATATTAGGATTACCTTATCCCGGCGGACCTTTAATTGATAAATATGCGCAATTAGGGAACCCTAAAGCTTATAAGTTCACTAAGCCTAAAGTAGGCGATCTCGATTTTAGTTTTAGCGGATTAAAAACTGCGGTTCTATATTTCTACCAAAGAGAACTTGCTGCAGACCCAGATTTTGTTGAAAAGAATCGCAACGACATTTGCGCCTCTATTCAATATACTATTGTAAATATCCTGATGGATAAGCTAAAAAAAGCCGTTAAACAAACGGGAATCACTCAGGTTGCTATTGGCGGTGGCGTTTCTGCAAACAGCGGTATTCGTAAAGCGTTAAAAGATGCCGAAAGTAAATACGGCTGGAAAACATTTGTTCCAAAATTTGAATACACCACAGATAACGCTGCAATGATAGGCATTGTAGGCTATCTAAAATACACCCAAAATGAGCTTGAAGCAACAGGATACGCAAACACGCAGGTAATGGCTCAATCTCGTCTAAAACTCTAAGTATGCAATTATTTTACAGTCCGGATATTACTGCAGATGCAGTAGAAGCTACTTTTCCTAAAGACGAGAGTAAACATATTATAAAGGTGCTACGGAAACGTACCGGAGATATCTTAAATATCACTAATGGAAATGGGAATTTTTTTAAGGCTGAAATAAGTGCTGCTAGCCCGTCAAAATGTACGGTAAAAATCCTAGAAGTTACTACCGAAAAATCGTTGCCGTACCATTTACATCTTGCCGTTGCACCTACCAAACTCAACGATCGTTTTGAATGGTTTTTAGAAAAAGCTACTGAAATAGGCATTTCAGAGATCTCTCCTATTATTTGCGACCACAGTGAGCGGAAAGTGATTAAAGAAGAACGCTATGAGCGTATTTTACAAAGCGCGATGAAACAATCTTTAAAAGCCTTTATACCAAAACTAAATCCTGCTGTTACTTTTTCAGAATTTATCGCGAAGCAAACCGAATTTAATGGGCACCGCTTTATTGCACATTGTGAAAAAACTAATCGGTTTTCACTCAAGCAAAAAATTCAGCCAAAACAAGATATTCTCATTCTTATAGGTCCTGAGGGTGATTTTTCTACTTCAGAAATTGAAACAGCCATTCATTCAGGTTTTACACCTGTAATGCTGGGAGAAAGCAGACTACGAACTGAAACTGCTGCTGTAGTAGCTACTCACAGTGTTGCGTTTGTAAATGAGGTTTAAAGAATTAGCTACGCCATAATCTGCACAAGTAACTCTTTGAGCAAATCGCCTTGCGGAATATTATAAGCTCCTACACCTTTGCTTTTCACATCTGCTGTACGCAATAAATTTACTACGTGGCTTACTTTTTTCATCGGGTAATTGCGAGCTGCATCTACATATTGACCCACAAAATACGGATTCACCTTGAGCGCTTTTGCTACCGAAGATTTGTCTTTACTGGGCAACCCGTGATAAATCAATAAATTTTGGAAGAAACTAAACAGTAAAGCAATAGTGACAACCATTGGGTTGTCCTTTGGGTTTTGTGCAAAGTAATTGATGATGCGATGCGCTTTTACCACATCTTTATCGCCAATGGCACGCTGCAACTCAAAATTATTGAAGTCTTTACTAATCCCGATATTTTGCTCTACCGCAAGCGGAGTGATTGTGCTTCCTTCCGGAAGTATCAAACGCAACTTTTCAAGTTCATTATTAATTTTAGACAAATCTGTACCTAAAAATTCAACAAGCATATGAGCCGCTTTCGGTTCAACCGTATAGCCTTTACCCGTCATCACCCGGCGAATCCAATCCCCAACTTGATTCTCGTAAAGCTTTTTACTTTCAAATAGGAGGCCACTTTTTGAGATAGCTTTATAAACCTTCTTTCGTTTATCAAGCTTTTTATATTTATAGCAAAAAACCAAAACCGTGGTAGGTTGTGGGTTTTCTGCATAAGCCTCTAAAGTATTTTTATTCTTATCAGACTGTGCTAAAATAGCTCGAGAAAGATCTTGAGCTTCTTTAACAATAACAACCTGTCGCTCTGCCATCATCGGGAAGCGCTTAGCTTGCGATACCACATCATCTAAGCTCACATCACGACCGTACAACACCATCTGATTAAAACCGCGTTCTTCTTCGGTCAGCACATTATCTGCGATAAAATCTGCTAATTGATCAATATAATAGGGCTCTTCGCCCATCAAAAAATAGATGGGTTTCAGATTTTTATTCTTGATATCTTTTACAATACGTGTAACCTCTTCCACAAAGTCTGAGTTGAAATTTTTCTATTGTCTGAAGGAAAAATAGAAGAATTGGCCAGAAGATTTAAATCTTGTTGAGTGCTTAAATTCTATAGGTTGATTACCTTTGAATCGATGCAAGAATTAAACTTTCCTCAATATCCCTTCAGGCTCAAAAGTAGCGAAAATAAACCGCTTATATTTGATGAGATCCGCAAAAAATTCGTGAGGCTAACGCCCGAAGAATGGGTGCGTCAACACACCGTCGCTCATATTTTAAATGTGTATCACTACCCTATTTCGCTTGTAAATGTTGAAAAAGAATTAAAGCTGAATCAGGTTTCTAAACGTTACGACGTGGTGGTTTTTAAACCTAACGGAAACATTCAGCTTATTGTAGAATGCAAAGCGCCAAAAATTAAGATCAATCAAAAAACCTTTGACCAGATAGCCCGGTACAATCTGGCTTTAAAATCCGATTATCTGATGGTTACAAACGGATTAAACCACTATTATTGCCAAATGGATTATGAAGCTAAAAAGTATATTTTTTTACCGGACTTTCCCGTTTACACTCCATAATACTTGCCTTTGAAAACTGCAATTGTCATACTCAACTGGAATGGTAAAAAGCTACTCGAGCGCTTTTTACAAACTGTGATTACTCATAGTGAAGCACTAGCTACTATTTATGTTGCCGATAATGCTTCAACTGATGATTCTGTAAGCTTTGTAAAGCAAAATTTTCCTCAAGTTCAGATTATTCAAAATACTACCAATGGAGGGTATGCTAAAGGGTATAATGATGCACTAGAAGGTCTTGATGAAGAACTTTTCATTTTAATGAATAGTGATATACAGACTACCCCGGGTTGGTTACAACCTGTTATTGCTTCATTTTCATCAGACAAAAGACTGGGCGCTGCACAACCCAAAATCAAAGACCTCAAAAAGAAAACGCATTTTGAATATGCCGGTGCTGCTGGTGGCTATTTAGATGCTTTAGGATATCCATTTTGTAGAGGGCGTATTTTTGAAACTTGCGAAGAAGACATTGGCCAGTATAATGATATAAAAGCTGTTTTCTGGGCGAGTGGCGCTTGTTTAACAGTGCGTAAAGAAGTCTTTTGGCAAGCCGGCGGTTTAGATGAACTCTTTTTTGCTCATCAGGAAGAAATAGATTTATGCTGGCGTATTCAAAATCTGGGCTATAGCATAAAAGCTATTGGAACGAGTGAGGTTTATCATTTGGGCGGAGCTACTCTGGAACAGATGAATCCACAGAAAACCTTTTTGAATTTCAGAAATAATCTGATGCTTTTGCTCAAAAATATTTCAGGTGCTCAAGTCTATTTAATTTTATTCGCAAGACTTTGCTTAGACGGTATTGCCGCACTAAAGTTTTTAGCAGAAGGAAAACCAAAACATTTTCTTGCAATTCTTAGAGCACATTTTAACTTTTATTCACTGATTCCGAAACTACTTAAAAACAGGGAGCAAACTGCAGGAACTAAGAACTATGCTGCTATAAACTCCATTGTATACAAGTACTTCATCCGTCATAAAAAGTATTATACCGACTTATTTTAACAAATTTTAAAGTATTGTTAAGGTTGGGATTTTGGATACTAATTTTAATACATTTGACGTTACTAAAAATTAAAGATAACAACTATAATTATGAGAAAATTAATGATTGTATCGGCTTCAGCCTTGATACTTCTTTCCTCTTGTGTGTCTCAGAAAAAATATGCGGCATTAGAGGCTAAACAAAAAGAAACCCAGGATATGCTTAATTCAGCAACCGTAAAACTAAATGCTTGTTTAGCACAAAGTGAAACGATGAAGGAGCAGATCACAGATCTTAGAAGTACCAATAACAGCCTTATAAATACGCAAGGAAATCTTACTACACTTTCTGCTAAAGGTGCAGAAAACTTAGAGAAGTCTTTGGAGCAGATGAAAGAGAAAGATCTTCAGATCAAAACTTTCCGTGATGCTATCAACAAAAAAGACTCTGTAACGCTTGCATTGGTTACCAGCCTTAAAGGTGCTATAGGAAACCTTAATGACGATGATATTGAAATCAATGTTGAAAAAGGAGTGGTTTATGTATCTATATCAGACAAGTTATTATTTAACAGTGGTCGTTGGGATGTAACTAACCGTGCTAAAGAAGTTTTAGGTAAAGTTGCTACTGTTGTAAAAAACAAGCCTGAAATCGAGTTTATGGTTGAGGGTCATACAGACAGCAAGCCTATTAGTACTTCAGTAATTGAAGATAACTGGGATTTAAGTGTTAAGCGTGCAACTTCAGTAGTACGTATTTTGCAAGAAGAATTTGGTGTACCACCAGAGCGTATGGTAGCAGCAGGTAGAAGTTACTACGTTCCTTTAGCTAGCAATGATACTGCAGAAGGTCGTGCTCGCAACCGTAGAACACGTATCGTAGTTCTTCCTAAGTTAGACCAGTTCTACAAAATGATTGAAGACGGAATGCCTAAAAACTAATTAGATTTAGTTTTAAAATATTAAAAACCCGGTCTTGCGACCGGGTTTTTTTATGTATTCGGTTTTTCTACAATTAACTGCTTAAATTGTCAAATCACCTTTTCCCTCTCTAATCAACACTGCTTCCCCACTAGTTAAATCAATAACTGTGGAAGGAATATTACCTCCATACCCACCATCAATCACAACATCTACAAGCTTATCCCACTTCTCTAAAATAAGTTCGGGATCTGTAGTGTATTCTATCACATCATCCTCGTCATAAATCGAAGTTGAAATAATAGGATTCCCCAGATGTCTCACAATTGCCCGCGCAATATTATTATCAGGCACACGAATACCTACGGTTTTCTTCTTTTTAAACACTGTGGGTAAGTTATTATTGCCTTGTAGTATAAAAGTATAAGGACCGGGTAAGGCACGTTTCAACAGCTTAAAAGTAGGCGTATCAATCTGGCGGGTGTAATCAGATAAATTACTAAGATCTTCACATACAAATGAAAAGTTGGCTTTTGCCAATTTGATCCCCCGTAATTGAGCTACCCGTTCTAAAGCCCTGTTGCTGGTAATGTCGCAACCCAAACCGTAAACTGTATCAGTAGGATAAATAATTATCCCATCATTTTTCAAAACCTCTACAATGCGTTTTATATCTCGCTCGTTAGGGTTCTCATCATATAATTTTATAAACTCTGCCATTGGCTATGCCTTTTCAACTTCGCTTTCTAATTTGAGAATTTCAGACCCATCTTCTTGCTCAATAACAAGTGCTTTGTTCCCTTCTTCTCCTTTACGGGTAATTTTGCTACCGGCTATCATACGGGTAATTTCTTTAGAAAAACTTTCTTTAACCTTTCCGGTTGCAATACCGTTTCCCCATTTCCATTTTACTTCGCTTCCTTCTCGTATCATGTTTTTTTCTTAAAGTTAATCGACAGATACTTTTTAAAACGAATTTCTAACAGAAGATTAACGCGAAGATTAGACTAAAACGAAATATAAGACGTTAGTGCGCCCATCGTCCGTATATGTGCAACAGATTTCGCACTTTACGTTCCCATTTTGCTTCTGCTTCTATATTTTGAGAGTGTTCCGTTTCGATATCAAACCGAGTTTGCATTGCTCTACGGGAGCGTTCTATAGGTTTATAAATTGCATCTACTTCTTTCTGGGAATTCTTCGAAAATTTAAATTCAGCGATCGCTTTACGCAATATCCGGGCGTAAACTTCAGAAATATCAAAGTGAGTCTGCTCGTGGGCTAGCGTATGCTCATCAATCAGGTTAGGCTTATACCAAGAAAGTTTTGGATAGAAATTAGCTTGAATGATCGATTTCTCTTTTACTAAATAGCCTTTACTTATTGTGTATCTGTGACTAATTCCGGTGTTTACAGTAGCGGCATAGCTGGTTGAACGGTCTGGTCTTCCTTTAAAATCTGACCATTGCAGCATCTTATTTTCCTGCCAAGGGAAACGATAAGATTTTTTCTGAACACCTAATAAAAGTGCAGCGCAAATCAACAAAGACAAAACGCGGATCATCAGGTTTTTTGCTTTTTCTTTTTAGCTGCCGGAAACAAAATATTGTTTAAAATAAGACGATATCCCGGACTGGTAGGATGCAGTTTCAACTCTGTTTTGGGATCCCCCACTAAATGTTGATAATCTTCGGGATCGTGACCACCGTAAAAGGTAAAGAAACCTTTGCCTTTTACACCGTGAATATAACGTGCCTCGCCATTTGATTTATTTTCACCTAAAACCAGAACAGTAGGTTTTAAAACTTCAGAATTATAGGCAGTAGTTTGCCCCATAAAGCCTTTAACCAGCGCAGTATGATTTTGACACAACATGGTAGGAACAGGGTCCCACTTAGCAGAAAAGCTTTTTAAGCTGAAATAATCTGCATCGTTATTAACTCTTCTAAACGGCGTGGTATCTATATTTGAAAACTCATACCGTTCCGGGTTTTTCTCAAGGTCAAAATCTCTAAAAGCAAACGTACTGTTAAAATCTATTTTTGTCTGATAATTTGCCTCAGAAGCGTCACCGTCAAACATAGGCTCACAAATATCTACCCCTGCTGCAGACAGTGCGATATCAAAGCTGTCTGTGGCACTGCACATCGCAAACATAAAACCGCCTCCAATGACATAATCACTTATTTTAGTTGCAACCGCAAGCTTCTCTTGTGAGACTTTATCATAACCCAAAGCTGTTGCCAAAGCTTCAGCGTCTTTCTTTTCCTGAATATACCAGGGTGCGGCACGATAACGCCCGTAAAATTTACCATACTGACCTGTAAAATCCTCATGATGCAAATGCAGCCAGTCGTATAAAACCAATTCATCTGCCAACACTTCCCGGTCGTAGATTTTTTCATAAGGAATTTCTGCATACTCTAGTACCATCGTCACTGCATCATCCCACGGCACCGATCCATCTGGAGTATATACTGCTATTTTAGGTGCTTTCTCGAGTACGACCGCTTCCATATTTTGCGACGGACTCTCAATCTCTTTTAATATACTTTCGGTTTTAGCGTCGCTTAGAACTTCAAAAGAAACACCCCGTATCTGGCATTCTTTGCGTAGCGCTTCAGTATCTGGCAAAAGGAATGAACCCCCGCGGTAATTGAGTAACCACTTCACTTTTTCTTGCTTAGCAAGCGTCCAGTAGGTTATTCCGTACGCTTTTAGATGTTCCTTTTGACTTTCAGCATCCATAGGTATTAAAACATAGGAAGCAAATGCTGAAGTGTTAACAAAACACAAGAAGGCTATTAGTATAATTTTTGAAAAATAAGTGTCGCTTTTTAGTCTCAAGAGTTATTTTTTTATCCTGTTCAATTTACAACGATTCAAAGATTATGCCTAGTATATTTTTAGCTATTCGGATTTTGGTCTTAGTACACCTATCATATGATTAATACTCAAACCAAAATAGGTTATATCTTTATTGTAAATGAATTTAGGAGATAGGCTTAGTCCATAATAACGTGTTGCAAACTCTATTCGCGGAGATAACACTAAGCTTATATTATTATACTTTCTGTATTCAAATGTATAATTCTCAGTTAGGAATGCATCATCTACAGGATTGAAGTTAAATGCATCTTCAATTTTTGTAAATGCGAGGCCGCACATAACATTTAAACGAATACTTTTTGTTTCATTTAAATTAAACACCCTTCCAACCTGAAGCTGAAAAACATCGCTTTTCTCATAGGGTTGCGCTAAATTCAACAAAAGTAAATTTGCTAACCCTGAAGAATAATCGTCAGGTTTATTTCGAGAAGATCTAAGGTTTTGTTCCCAACCTAGCTCAAATGAGTATTTATTGTTGTAAACATAATCCGCAGTAAAAGAAGCACCAAGATGTGAACCTACAAAGGCACCTAATGTTCCATAAATCCAATTTTTTTCTGCAAACTGAGCTTTTGCTATATGAGTTATTAGACTGATTGAAAATATTATAAGAATCTTGCTCTTCATAAATCAACATTTATAACAAGATGAAATTAATAAAAAAAGGTTGCTTTAATTTCTAAATTAGATACCATAAAAAAAAGGAAGCTTTATCAGCTTCCTTTTTTATTCAAAATATTTTTTAGTTCAATTAAAACGGAACCTCATCTTCTCCGCTTCTGTCAAAACCACCATCATTCATAGAGCTTCCAAATGCCTGATCTGGCGTTGGGAATGTATCTGGTGTAAACGTATCATCATGAGCTGCTGCGTTTTGATTCATCGCAGATTCAAATTGATACGGTGTATTAAAGTCATCCAGGTTGTCAAACTTACCTAAGTGTCCTAAGAACTTCAATCGTATATTTTCTAGACCACCGTTACGGTGTTTTGCAATAATAAATTCTGCCTGACCGTCTGTGGGGCTACGCTCTTCATCATCCCACTCGTCAATTTTATAATATTCAGGACGGTAGATAAACGACACAATATCTGCATCCTGCTCAATCGCTCCAGATTCACGAAGGTCAGAAAGCAACGGTCTTTTACTACCCCCACGCGTTTCAACCGCTCGCGATAACTGAGAAAGTGCAATCACCGGCACCATCAACTCTTTTGCAAGCGCCTTGAGGTTACGCGAGATCATCGAGATCTCTTGTTCCCGGTTTCCTCCTTTTTGGCTGCCTCCTGCGGTCATTAACTGCAGGTAGTCAATAATAATCATTTTGATGCCGTGTTGAGAAGCCAGTCGGCGGGCTTTTGCACGTAAGTCAAAGATGGAAAGTGATGGAGTATCATCAATAAACAAAGGTGCTTTTTCAAGCCCTTTTACTTTTACATTGAGTTGTTCCCACTCATGCTTTTCTAATTTACCGGTACGTAATTTTTCTGAAGAAAGTCCGGTTTCTGAAGATATCAAACGGGTTATCAACTGTACCGAAGCCATCTCCAAAGAGAAGAAAGCCACCGGAATACCTTGCCCAACAGCGATATTACGCGCCATAGAAAGTGTAAGAGCTGTTTTACCCATACCCGGACGAGCCGCAACAATAATCAAGTCACTGGCCTGCCACCCGGAAGTTAATTTATCAAGACGGTCAAACCCGGAAGGAATACCTGAAAGACCTTCTTTATTAGAAATCTCTTCAATTTTCTTTTTAGCCTGAATTACCAAACTCTGTGCAGTTTCAGAACTTCTTTTAATATTTCCTTGAGTAACCTCATAAAGTTTACTCTCAGCATTATCTAACAGGTCGAATACATCTGTTGTCTCGTCATAAGCTTCCTCGATGATTTCGTTAGAAATCTTAATCAAACTACGCTGAATGTATTTCTGAAGTATGATACGCGCATGATACTCAATATGTGCAGAAGACGACACTTTTTGAGTCAATTGTATAAGGTAATAGTCTCCACCAGCTTGGTCGAGTTTAGCCATTTGCTTCAATTGCTCAGAAACAGTTAATAAGTCAATTGGCTCGCCATTTTCAAATAACGCACGTACAGCATCATAAATATGTTGATGCGCTTCTTTGTAAAATACTTCAGGGCTAAGAATATCTATAATTTCATCTACGCCTTTCTTATCAATCATCATAGCTCCCAGGACAACTTGCTCTAAATCAACAGCTTGAGGTGGCAACTTACCACGTTCCAAAGAGATCACATCTTTGTTGGGTTTAATATAATTAGGTTTAGTTTTCAGATTTTCCATTAGAGCGAATGTAAAAAATTTGTTAAGGCAGAATCAACTTTTCCACGTAGCCATTGTTCACCATAAGTTAACAATTAGCTTGTTGATAACTAAATAATCTTGTTAACAACCATAAAAAAATCCGAAGCACAAAACTCCGGAATTTAGTCGCAAGTGATGTTTAAGTGTATTAGCCTTTAAACACACCCATATTAGAATATTTATCCATACGTTTTTCAACCAAATCTTTTGGTGATAAGTTTTTAAACTCATTATACGCTTTCAAAATCTCTTCTTTTATTGTAGAGAAGGTCGCTTCGCGGTCGCTATGTGCACCTCCTAAAGGTTCTTTTACGATCTCATCAATGATCTTCTGCTTTTTCATATCTTTTGCAGTAAGTTTTAAAGCTTCTGCTGCCTGTTCTTTGAACTCCCAGCTCCTCCATAAGATAGAAGAACAAGATTCTGGCGAAATCACAGAATACCAAGTGTTTTCTAACATCAGTACCTTATCACCAACACCTATACCTAAAGCTCCACCACTGGCTCCTTCGCCAATGATCACAACAGTAATAGGCACTTTAAGACGCGTCATTTCTAGAATATTACGAGCAATAGCTTCCCCCTGACCACGTTCTTCTGCTTCAAGCCCGGGATATGCTCCTGGAGTATCAATAAAACAAACTACAGGAATACCGAATTTCTCTGCACTTTTCATCAAACGTAATGCTTTGCGATAGCCTTCTGGGTTTGCCATACCAAAATTGCGGTATTGACGGGTCTTAGTATTATAACCTTTTTGCTGACCAATAAGCATAAAACTTTGATCACCTATTTTCCCCAAACCACCTATCATCGCTTTGTCATCTTTAACATTGCGGTCTCCATGAAGCTCAAGAAAGGTATCGCCGCACAAAGCTTTGATATAATCTAAAGTATAGGGACGGTTAGGATGACGCGAGAGTTGAACTCGCTGCCAAGGCGTTAAGTTCTTATAAATCTCTTTCTTAGTCTCTTTAAGTTTTTTCTCAATCTGCTTACAAGTATTGGTGACATCTACATCACTCTCTTCACCAATAAGTGAGCATTTCTGGAGCTGTTCTTCTAGCTCTTTAATAGGTTGTTCAAATTCTAAATATTCCATTATAGGGGAAATTTTTAGTTAGCTGACAAATATAAAGGTTTTAAAAAGCTTCTCCCAAACCCTTATCGGTTTTTAAACCGGTCAATAAAAAAATTTATTCTATGGTCTTTACAGCACTCAATACCCTGCTTGTCTTTCTTTTACGTACGTTTTTTAAAATCCCATTAAGAATTACCGTGCATAAAATCAAGATAGCTCCTAGATAAAAACCTGTATTCATCTGCTCAGCATCGCCTAAAATTAGAAATGCAAGGATGATTCCGTAAACGGGTTCCATGTTTGTGGTTAGCATTATGGTGTATGGTGTGAGGTGCTTCATCACTTTTACCGAAGCAAAAAATGCATAGGCAGTACAAACTGTGGCCAGAATAATTAAATACAACCAATCTAGCTGTTCCAGCTGAAAAAATTCTGCATCAAACCGTGCTGTGAACGCAAGGAATACAGTTATAAATAGCGCTCCTGTAAACAGCTCATAAAATGAAATTACAACAGGATTGTGTTTCTGTGCATATTTACCGTTGATCAGTGTAAATACAGCCGAAAGCAAAGCTGAGATAAGCGCAACGATAATACCTTCAGTATACCGAGTCTCTACCTCAAAGATTAAATACAATCCGCAAATTACCAGCAAACCAAAAATAATCTCATACCAGATTACTTTCCGTTTATAAAAAACAGGCTCCAGAATACTGGTAAAAAATGCACCGGTACTCATCATTGCTAACGTAATAGAAACATTTGAAATTTTTACCGCTCCAAAAAATGTTAGCCAATGCAGTGCAATTATGATTCCTGCAGCTGTTAGTCCCAATTGGGTTTTTCGATTAGCTTTTAGCGAAATGCCTTTAAATTTTATATATACAAACAAAACTGCCGAAGCAATAAGCATACGATACCAGACGAGTTCTGTGGCACCTATACTTATAAGCGCTCCTAAAACAGCTGTAAAACCCCATATAAAAACTATGAAGTGTAGATGCAGGTAACTCTTGAGATTATCGTTTCGCACGGTTGAGTAAGTAAATGGCTAAGATTCCAAATAATACATTAGGAAGCCATACAGCTACCATAGGCGAAAAGTCTGATTGTTCTGAAATTGTACCAAAGACTTTATCAAAAAAGATAAAAATAAATGCGAGTGAGATACCTAGCGCCAAGTTGATTCCCATTCCGCCGCGGCGTTTCATTGAAGAAACAGCCACTGCAATAATAGTTAAGATATAGGCGCTTACCGGTAAACTGAAGCGTTTGTAAAGTGTTACTTCATATCTATTAATCGCTGAGGATCCCCTCGCCTTTTCTTTAGCAATAAATTCTCGCAATCGTGGAGTGGTAAGTGTTTCAGCAATATATTCTAACGGTGTTAAATCTTCTAAATCAAAAGAAAACAAGGTGTCTAGTTTAGATTCAGATATAAGAATATCCCCCTCTTTACCTATAATGCGTTTCTTATATCCATTGAGTCGGTAAAGAGTATCTTCAGGTCTGTATACAATACTGCGTGCCTGAATCTTATATTTTAGGGTATTATCCTCAAAGTGCTCTAATGTAAAATTTTGTCCCATTTTACTAGAAGGTGTAAACCTGCTTACATAGATATAGTCATTATCATTTATCTGGCGGTATACATTTCGGGTTTCTCGAGCTGCTTTTCCATTCTTCAGGTATTCATAAGTAAATTCGTTGAAACCTCTGCTGGCATTAGGTGCTAAATAGGTTCCTAAAATATAAGCTCCCACACAAACAATAGAAGCTCCTATTACATAAGGTCTTAAAAAACGGTAGAAAGAAACGCCACTACTCAAAAAAGCAATAACCTCTGTATTGTTTGCCAACTTTGAAGTAAACCAGATCACCGATAAAAACAGAAATAACGGAAAAAGAAGATTGGCAAAATAGATCGTAAAATTCAGGTAGTAAATAGCCACCTCCAGAAAAGGCACCTCGTTAGCTAGCATTTTATCTATCTTCTCTGCAAGGTTTACGGTTATCCCAATAGGAATAAACAGTACGAGCATGGTAATAAAAGTACCTAGATAACGCTTGAGAATGTACCAATCAAGAATTTTCATCTAGAGTCTTTTATCCATTTGTTTTACCATTTTTTCTTTCCATGTATAAAAATCACCGGCAATAATATGTTTACGTGCTTCACGCACTAACCACATATAAAAGCCTAGATTATGCAAGGTCCCTATCTGACGGCCCAAGGCTTCGCTTACAGTAAATAAGTGACGTACATATGCTTTAGAATATGCCGCATCAACCCAAGTCGTGCCGTCTGGATCTAACGGGGAAAAGTCGTCTTCCCATTTCTTATTTTTAATATTTATGGTTCCGTGCTGGGTAAACAAAGTTCCATTACGACCATTACGTGTAGGCATTACACAATCAAACATATCTACACCTAACGCAATATTCTCTAATATATTGATAGGAGTTCCCACCCCCATTAAATAACGCGGTTTATCTTCCGGAAGGATTTCGGTAACAATCTCTGTCATGGCATACATTTCTTCAGCGGGCTCACCTACTGAAAGTCCACCAATAGCGTTACCTACCGCTCCTGAATTCGCTATGTATTCTGCAGATTGTTTTCTAAGGTCTTTGTAAGTACTTCCTTGAACTATCGGGAAAAATGCCTGATCATACCCGTACTTCACTGGTGTTTTCTCAAGATGACTAATACATCTGTCTAACCAGCGATGCGTCATATGCATCGATCTTTTTGCGTAATTATAGTCACAAGGATAAGGTGTACATTCATCAAATGCCATAATGATATCTGCACCTATAGTCCGCTGAATTTCCATCACCCGCTCTGGCGTAAACATATGAAACGAGCCATCTATATGTGATTTAAACTTTACCCCTTCCTCTTTGATTTTTCGATTTGCAGATAAAGAATAAACCTGGTACCCTCCACTATCAGTAAGAATGTTTCGATCCCAATTCATAAACTTATGCAACCCTCCAGCCTTTTCCAGGATTTCAGTTTGTGGTCTCAGATACAAATGATAGGTATTTCCTAAGATAATATCTGGATTTATATCTTGTTCTAGCTCCCGCTGATGAACCCCTTTTACAGTGGCAACTGTACCCACTGGCATAAAAATGGGGGTGTCAATGGTTCCGTGATCTGTAATGATTGCTCCAGCACGCGCCTTACTGGCAGCGTCTTTTGTAACAAGATTAAATCGCATAGTATAATTTAGAGCGGCAAAGATAAAACTATTTAAGAGATAGTGTCTGGCACAAAACGATCATAATAAATGCATTTTTTACACTTAAAACTCAAAACTTCTTAAATTTCCTTAAAACCTTAGTAATATATGGGTTATTGATTGTAATACCTGCCTAAAATGGGTATTTTTGAATTTCAAATTTTAACTTAATCAAAATGCCAAACACAAAACAATTAGAAGATTTTGTCTCTCAGGTAAGAAGAGACATCGTAAGGCAAGTGCACGGAGTAAGTTCTGGCCACCCAGGAGGTTCTTTAGGGTGTGCTGAATTCTTTGTAGCCTTATACCAAGAAGTAATGAAACGTAAAGAAGGTTTTGATATGGACGGAAAAGACGAAGATTTATTCTTCTTGTCTAACGGTCACATTTCTCCAGTTTTTTACAGCGTTTTGGCTCGTTCTGGCTATTTTCCTGTTGAAGAATTAAAAACATTTAGAAAAATAGATTCTCGCCTTCAAGGCCACCCTACTACTCACGAAGGCCTACCAGGTATTCGTATTGCTTCGGGATCTTTAGGTCAGGGAATGAGTGTTGCACTTGGTGCTGCTCAAGCAAAAACATTAAATGGTGATGATAACCTTGTATATTCTCTCCACGGAGATGGTGAATTACAAGAAGGTCAAAACTGGGAAGCTATTCTTTATGCTGCCGGTAATAAGATTGATAACCTAATTTCTACAATAGACCTTAATGGTCAACAGATTGATGGTAGTACAGACGACGTTCTTAATATGGGTAGCGTACGCGCTAAGTTTGAAGCTTTTGGCTGGGATGTTTTAGATATCGAAAAAGGTAATGACATTGAAGCGATTGTAGCTGGTCTAAATGAAGCTAAATCCCGTACCGGAAAAGGTAAGCCGGTTTGCATCTTGTTACATACCATTATGGGACACGGTGTAGACTTTATGATGGACGGTCACGCTTGGCACGGTAAAGCTCCTAATGATGAGCAATTAGAAAAAGCTCTAGCTCAAAATCCAGAGACTTTAGGCGACTATTAATTGGGCGTATCTTTAAAACAATCTATTAATTTAAAAACCACCCCTATTTGTTTTAGTCTTTAGATTAAAATGGGGTCAGAAATATGAAAAAATTCACAAATTCAGGAAATATAGATACACGTTCTGGTTTTGGAGCAGGTATGGACGAACTGGGAGAAACTCATGAAAATGTAGTTGCCTTATGTGCCGACCTTACCGGTTCTTTAAAACTGAACGATTTTGCAAAAAATCACCCGGAGCGCTTTTTTCAAACCGGTATTGCAGAAGCTAATATGATAGGTATGGCTGCTGGTATGACTATAGGAGGCAAAGTACCCTACGCTACTTCTTTTGCAAACTTTGCTACTGGTCGTGTTTACGATCAAATACGTCAGAGTGTTGCTTATTCAAACAAAAATGTAAAGATCTGTGCATCTCACGCAGGTTTAACATTAGGAGAAGATGGTGCAACGCACCAGATCTTAGAAGATCTAGGTTTGATGAAAATGTTACCGGGAATGACAGTGATCAATCCTTGTGACTTCAATCAGACAAAAGCTGCTACAAAAGCTATCGCAGATCATGAAGGACCTGT
>Ga0207888_100362_pt1 | contig 18489 bp, 16 predicted proteins | sample LinPmetageLP43_FD_184055 | JGI IMG/M metagenome (GOLD analysis project Ga0207888, IMG submission 184055) | Marine viral communities from the Pacific Ocean - LP-43 (SPAdes) | ecosystem: Environmental > Aquatic > Marine > Oceanic | place: Pacific Ocean | collected 2010-08-27 | reverse complement strand
AATTTTAACAAAAACAATGTAGGCAATACTAACTACAATTTATTCTTTTTTTTATATTTACCTCATAATTATATATTTGCGAAACTTCTTTAAGTAACATATTAGAAGCATTCGCTTTGAATCTCGAATCAAAAACTGGTACTTTTTAGCAACGAGAGGATAAGCCGGGATGCTCACGACCCGGGCGTGGGCTCTCACTTATTGTTGCGCGGTATACCAGTACCTTGATTCGATAAGTTGAGACCTGCGCCTTTTTGTATTATTCTCAGCATTTCTCAACATTCAAGCTATGCTTCTTATTTAATGAAGCCTCGCAGCTATACCCTAATTTAAAATGTGCTCTTGGGCTGGTATAATCATACACCTGCTTAAGATCAGTACACCCTTATTTTAAAACTATGTGGAATAAATAAAAACGGGTACAGTTATGAAGCATTATCCCAGTGAAATACACTTTGAGTCTTTTAAATCGGGCTGCAGCCAGGCATTTAATGCGTTATACAAACACTATTACCGCCCCATCTACTGGATGGGCAGGAGTATGCTTAAAGATGTCTTTGTGGTAGAAACACTCGTACAGGATGCCTTTTTAAGGCTGTGGTACAAACGCGACGATATCGAGTCGCCTCAACACCTGGTTAATTTCCTCTATGCGGTCATTTCCAATGAATGCAAGTGGTTTTACACACGACCGGGGAATCAGTTTCAACGCAGTATTTACTCCTATGACTCTATTCTCAATTATCAGGACTATAGGTGGGGCTATGATCCTGAAGCAGTCGATACGCATCTGGAAGATCAGCAAAACAGCCAAAAAGAATATGAGCAGGTAGTCGGTATATTGCCCTTGCTCGGAACGCGGTTCAAACGCCTTATAGAACTGGGAATGCAACACGGCTTTAAATACAAAACCATTGCGGAGCATATGGGGATCAGCATTAAGGATGCCAGCAACCTGATGAAAGATGCTATTCAGCAGCTCAAAAATATCCTGCAGCAGGAGTGTCTGACTGAGGAGGAACGTTCGGTTTCAGAAGCTTCCAATCCACCCCAGGAGCTGACCGAACAGGAAACCCGGGTATTGACCCTGCGCTGCGAACAGCAGTATTCTTTTGCCCAGATCGCAAACGAACTCAAGCTTTCTCAAAAGGAAGTACACCGCGCCTTTACGACGGCTTATAAGCTGTTACAACAGCACGAACACTTACAATCCGCTTAATGATGAAAAACAAAACCCTCAGCCTAACTCGCAAGATCCAACTCAATATAGACCTGCCCGATTATGAGGAGCGTAAAGCAGCAATGGCCAAACTTTACGATTGGCAATACTGCTGTTTTAAGGCTTCCAATATCATCGTCTCACACCTCTATGTGCAGGAAATGATCAAGGAATTTTTTTATTTGACCGAGGACATTCAGTATAAACTGGCAGATCAAAAGAAAGACGAAAACGGCATTCTAAACCGCTCGCGTATCAACACCACCTACCGGGTGATCTCAGACCGGTTTAAAGGTAAAATTCCAACCGAAATCTTATCGAGTTTAAACCGGAACTTAGAAAGTGCATTTAAAAAAAATGCACCGGAGTACTGGAGTGGGGAGCGCTCCCTTCAAAATTTTAAAAGAGATAATGGCTTTCCGTTTGGTCCCAACAGTATGTTCAGCTTTAAATACGATGAAGAACGAAATTGTTTTTGTTTCCGACTTTTTAAGATTCCCTTTTGCACCTATTTGGGCCGGGACTTCTCCGATAAGCGGGTTTTGTTACACCGGGTACTCAAAGCGGATACCCGTTTACGCACCTCCCAGATCCAATTAAAAAACGGGAAGATATTCTGGCTGGCGGTCTTTGATATCGAGCAAGAGCAACACGCCTTAAAGCCTAATGTGGTTGCTGAGGCTTCTTTATCACTAGAATATCCCATTACCGTCAAGATTGGTAGTAATCGAACGACTATTGGAACAAAAGAGGAGTTTTTATACCGTAGGCTGGCGATACAGGCCGCCCGTAAACGGGCGATGGCCGGATCGGTACATTCCCGTGGTGGCCACGGGCGCAAACGCAAACTCAAGGCCGTAGAAAAATATAAGGATAAAGAAACCAAGTATGTCAATCAGCGCTTGCACGTGTATAGTCGTAAACTCATTGATTTTTGCGTCAAACATCAAGCCGGTACCTTGATACTGGTAAATCAGGAAGCCAAAATAGAAGCCGCACATGAAAAGGATTTTGTACTTAGAAACTGGAATTATTACGAACTCATGACTAAAATCAAATACAAAGCGGAAAAGGCTGGGATTGAGTTGGTCGTAGGATAAATTTGAACTGAATAAGCGGGTGCTTGTACACCCCTAAGGTGAGATCAAAGATACTCACTAAGTGTAACGGGCACATACAACGCGCGAGCTCATCGTATATTTATACTAGGCGGTAAAAACGGACTTTGAATATAATAATTTGGAAATTTAAACTAATTAAGCGGGTGCTTGTACACCCATAAGGTGAGATTATAGCTACTCACTAAGTGTAACAGGCACATACAACGCGTGACATCTGACTTTTGACAAATGGCGATTTAAAAAATAAAAAACGCTGAACTCCTAACTCAAAAGTCTAAACTAAAAAAGAGGGTGCTTGTACATCCGTAAAGTGAGATTCCAGATACTCACTAAGTGCGACGGAGCACATACAACGCGTGAGCTTGCTTATTAACCAACTCAAGAAACGAAGCCGTACTGATGAAAGAAAAGTAAATGATATTTTGAATGAACTATAAAATGACCTTTAGGGTTGAGGGTACTTGTATACCCGTAGGGTGAGGGTTACGCTCACTAAATGTCATAGGGCATATACAACGGGCGTGAGTGAACTGTAAACTCAAATACTTAGAAATCCTTCCTATTCCAGTTCTCAAACTTTTCGTCATCCAGTTCATTTTAGCACCTTTTATCGCTTTGAACTAATCATCCAAATTCGGAACTCCATTGGTTTTCTGAAAAAAATCTGACACCTGAAATGCAAGCAGATTAAATCGATTTGTCGCAAAATCTTCACTAAAAATAGGGGCTCCCAGAGCTTTTGTCGCAAAAATCTAAAGATCAATCAGTAATAAAAAATTATCAATTAACTGATTACCAACAACTTAATCCATAAATGTATACCGTAACAGCGCGCAGCGTGTTACCCTCTTGCTATACATTTTCCTCCGCTTCGCTCCCTAAAATGCTACTTATTTTACCTGAAGGTAAGTAAAAAAGTTTCCATTAATTTTGATATCAAATGCTGTCAAATTAAATGAGAAGCAAACCCCTTTACTTATTATATCTGGAGCGTTTTTCTGTTTGTAACAACGGTTTAAAAAATCATTGAACAGATAACGGCGTAGCAGATTGAAAAAACGAATACGCTGGGTAACTTAAGTTACAAATGGGTAAGAAGTATTGAATTACATTTGTGCTTATGGTTTTACCCAGGTCTTACATACCAATTTTTTTCACCTTTATCTTTCTGATAAAGTTTATTGCTATTGATACGAATGCAGTGAGTTTACTATTCAAGGGTTCAGAGACCACTTTTGTAAATCCCTATTGTAAAAAGAAAAACTCCCCAAAGCAAACCGGTCAAACTAAAAACCTGACAAAATCTGAAACCGAAACCTATACTATTTTGATTTTGAGTGGTTTTTGTGCCTCGCCATTACAGGTGACCTTTAACAACTGGGAGACATCGCTTGATGTGAGTACTCCGGTACCACCTGAAGAATCACCTTCGGCATTAATGTATCGCTATTCTGATAACGACTCTCCCCCTCCCCGAATGGGTTGAGTCCCTCCTCAAGAGAACTTATAATGTACTTGCCCTACCGGCAGGATCAAAGTGTTCTCAATTGGTACGAACCTTTACGGTAACGTACTTCATTTAAATTCACATCTATAACATTAGTAACAATGGCTACTACAATTCGGGTAAGCCGTCGTTCCATTCAACTGTTACGCATACTGATAAGCGGTATTTTTCTCGTGGCGGGTTTTAATCACCTCGTTCATGTAGAAGAAACAGCTAAACGTATAGAACAGGCCAGTTTTAAGGGTATTGCCTATTTCTTTGGTGATCCCCAAGTGCTGATTGTTCTATCAGGTATTGTAATGCTAACAGCTGGTTTCCTGTTCCTTATTGGGTACAAAACCAAATGGGCGGCATTGCTGTTAATGGCAGTACTCCTACCCATCACACTAACCATTCAGGTAGGGCAAATAAACACATTGGGCCCTCTCTTTAAAAACATAGCAATTTTTGGCGGACTTCTCTTTTTTGTATGGAACGATACCAGTAACCTTTTAAAAAAATAATCATGAAATTCTATTTATTCAGTTATATCCTTTTGATACTAAGCACCTTTAATACGGCTAAAACACAGGCACAGGAAAATCAACCAACAAAAAGTAATTATGTGGTACTCACTAAAAAAGTACCTCAATTGCAACCCATACTCCTCACAGCCGAAGCCCTTCGGGCTGAACAGGGCGATTCTTTTGGGGATTTTCAGGTCATTATTTGCGGAAAAGAAATTGGAGATATAACTCAGGATGACCTAATTACCCCATTCATTGAACGGGCAAAAAAAGCAGGGGTCCAGATAATAGCCTGTGGATTTTCACTGAAGAAGTTTAAGGTGAGCAGAGCGGCGGTACCTTCCGGGATTAAAATTGTGGAAAACGGAATCCTGCACAATTTCCGGTTACAGCATAAAGGTTATAAAAGCTTAAGTCTTTAAGAACATAAGAAAGAGATGAAAATGATTCACAGATTTAAATTAAACATCCTTGTATTTTTGAGCTTGCCCGTAATACTGGTGAACTGTAAAACCGAAAAGGTCAAGGCTACAGATCGCCCAAATAGCTCAGGGGATACCTTAAGTATAACCATCCTGCAAACTGCGGATATTCACGGACAGCTGGATCCGCATCCCGAACTTTTTCGCGAAGATGGAAAAATCGTATTCAGGGAACGAGGGGGACTGGCCCATGTAAAAACCCTCTTTGCTGAGGAGCGTAAAAAGAGTCCCGGTCGCACACTTATTGTGGATGGAGGTGATTTAATACAGGGCAGTGGGTATACAGCGCTTTCTCAAGGTAAGGTAATGCCCGAAATCATAAAGAACATGGGGTACGATATTATCATACCCGGCAACTGGGAAGTAGTTTATGGAAAAGAGGTGATGATGGAAATCATGCAAGGCTATGACACAGAGGTCATCGCGCAGAATATGGTTCACAAAGGGAGCATGGACCTCTTATTTCCTCCTTATTCAATTCAGGAAATTGAAGGGATTCGTCTGGGGTTTATAGGGATTAATGATCCAGATGTACCGGTGCGACAGAATCCCATATTCAGCAAGGGTATCGGGTTTAGTGGTCTTACCGATGATCTTAAGAAGCACATGGAACACCTCAAGTTACAGGAGCGTGTGGACGTTCTTTTTCTGGTTACCCATTTGGGCATATTTAAGCAGGTAGAGCTGGCGAATAATCCGTTGGCAGCGCAAGCCGATTATATTTTGGGCAATGACACTCATGAACGGGTACGAAAACCCATAACGGGTAAATATGCCAAGGTTACAGAGCCTGGAGCCTTTGGTTCTTTTGTAGGTAAGTTGATCTTGCATTTTGTAAACGGAGAACTGGTAGGTGATGATTATGAACTTCTTGATGTTGACCCTGAATTATACCCTGCAGATCCGGGGATTCAGGATTTAATAAATAGGAAAAAAGCGCCCTACAAGGATTCTCTGGAAACCGTGATAGGGTATACAAAAACTCCGCTTTACCGCTATCTCACCGTTGAAAACCCGATGGATAATATGATTACGAATGCTGCCCGCTGGAAAACCGGCGTGGATATTGCCATTTCAAACGGCTTTCGCTTTGGAAACCCTATAGTACCTGAACCTGATAAACCTGCACCAATCACCCGGGCCAATTTATGGAATTTACTTCCTGTCAACGAAAAAATCAAAACAGGTAAAGCTACCGGAATTCAGATTAAGAACTGGTTAGAACAGGAAATGCACAATGCGTTTTCTCAAAAACCCACGGAGCGTTTTGGAGGATGGCTCGTCCGATTTTCGGGTATGAACGTGGTTTTTAACAGTCAGAATAAGAAAGGGCATCGTATTGAACGTATCACCGTAAATGGAAGACCCATGCAGGATGATGTGTATTATACCCTGTCGGCCTGTTTGCGTCCCGGGGATCCCATAGATAATTTATGCAGGATGCCAGATGTAAAGGATGTTGAGGTTAAAGATTATACGATACATGAGGCAGTAGAAGACTATTTAAAGGAAATGTCGCCCGTTTCCCCTAAGCTGGAAGGTCGGGCGTATTGTGAATATCTGGGAACTGAATCTTTTTCAACAGTTCCGGAAACAAATTATGAATTTCATTAAAAAAAATAATTATGACTATAAAGAGAAAGTGGGTTCAGTATGTTGCTCTACTGGGTATTGGTTTTATTGTGTATAGCACTGGGTTTCTTACTGAAATCAGTGCTTTCGCACAACGGGGTTTACTTGAAACGGGATTGGTGAATCCCGATCTAAACGATAGGGAGCAGTTAAGCAGCACCCATACTGATGCCCAAACGCAGCCTCTTGTACCTAAAGCCGATTTCAACTTTGAATTAAGGAGTTCAGATGGTGAGCTTACAAATTTAAAAGCATTTGAAGGGAAAGTCATTTTTCTGAACTTTTGGGCCACGTGGTGCCCTCCGTGTATTGCAGAAATGCCCGGTATTAATAATCTTCATAAAGAAATGGGAGACGAAGTTGCTTTTATAATGCTGTCTTTTGATACTGATTTTGAAACAGCAAAAACGTATATCAAACGCAAAGGGTTTAATTTGCCCATTTACAGTCCTGTATCTGCTATACCGTCAGTTTTTAGTACCAATGGGCTTCCTACAACGTACGTTATCGATGCCCATGGGGACATTGTTATGACCCATCAGGGTATGGCCGATTATGATAACCGGGAATTCCGGGATTTTTTAAAGAGCTTAAAATAAGCTGGTCTGGTAAACTGTACTGGGGTCCCATTTACTTATTATATCTGGAGCGTTTTTCTTGGTGTTTCATCCAGCTCAGAACGCTTCAACAACCACCTTTTTTAAGATCAAGGCAACGAAAAAAAGGATCTGAATTGCAGTTCCATTTACTTCCCATAGCGCCATCGCGTTTCCTTTTCGACAGACTTCCTTTTAAAATTTAGCAAGGAAGCGCTTTTATAAAAAGTGCGACAGGGGAGCCTGGTTATGCAAAGCGGCTCCGGCTAAATTTTAGTTCTTAACCGAAAAGGAAATGGGTGCTGTGCAGGATGTCAACTACCAGTTTGGAGTTGGTTAAAAGTTTCTTGTAAAACGCAAACTTGAAGTCAGCAGGATCAGCGAACGCAATCCTCCCGACAGCTGTCGAGATCTGGGATTGGGTTCAAGATTTTGGAATAAACCTCTTTTTCTGGAATGAAACCCTTCGACTTTGCTCAGGACAGGCCTTTTGCGGAATGGAGGAAAATGGGGTTTATTCCCATTCTACATTATCCATTTAAGAGCTTTTAAGTCCTTAAAAAGCAATAGAAAATAAGGAATTATAAGTTAGGCTTAAGCCTTTTAAGTCGTCGCTGATAGGCTTGTAAATAATTTCGTTTAGATTGCTCATTTAAAAAAGAAGCCTGAACCAGCTGTTCTACGTGTTCAGCACCACCAAGCATGGTAGACATAATCTTGTTGAATTGCATTTCAGTTAACTTAATTTTATCTGCCAGGGTCGTAAACTGGGTATAAATGCTTCCTTGCCCGTCCTTTCCGGACAATAAACCATCTAAGGCAAAAACCGCATCATCTACGTGCATCCGGGTATTGAGTAAATCATAAGCCGGACTCAAGCGATGATCTCCTAAAGGAGTCTCCAAAATCGAAAAATTCTTGAGGTGTGCATCTCCATTCGAAAATAAATAATTAAAGACCAATACTTGAAACAGCTTAGGAATTTCTGTCCTATAAGCTGGCAAATACGTCTTCATCAATTCGAAAAGTTCCAGATAATAGCCATCATATTTATAATGTGCACCGTGTGTTTGTGGTGTTTTACCTGCAAGTGTAGCAAAGTCTTCTTTAGCAAGTTTACTTCCGTCCGCTGCAATATCAAATCGTTTCGTTAAATAGGCAGGATCCCCATTCTTAAAAAATATCAGTGCATTTTCTGCGGTTTCAATTTGATAAACCTGCCGCGCGAGTTGCATGGTAAGATGTTCGTTTGCCGGCATTTGATCACTGCGCTTTGCTGCATTAGGGATAGGTTTTAAAATATATGCTCCTTGTTCTCCTTCGTGAATTAACCGCAGTGTATTCTTCTCTAAAAGAACCGAAAATTTCTCCTGCACACCCGATATCGAAATACGCTTTTGATTATCTCTAAAGATCTGGCTTTCGGGCAACCCAGCACCCGGTGAATCATAAGAAAGTATATGGGATACTTTTCGGTTATTGAACATGCGTTTTAGGCAATTTCTACTGTAAGTTGTATGACCTTCAACCAGGGTTCCGGGGCAGTATTGAATGGTAGGCATATCCATTAGCTTTCAGAAACTCGTTTTAGGGTTATGGCACCAATAGTATCATAAGCAGCAGTAGTGAGCAAAATGCCAAAATAATCATCGGTATCCAGACGCATTTCGGTACACACCACTTGCCGATTGGTCCCTTCCGGCAACATATTATAAAAAAAAGGAAATAAATAGGGCGATTGATAAGTCTGTTGTGATTTGGGCAGGGTCAAACTTATTGCAGGTTTATCGGGGTTATTCAGCCAATCTTCCAAATAGTTAAACTCAAAACCTCCATCATCGTGCTGAATGAGCGATCCGGCTTCTTCTTGTTTATATAAAACTTTAGCCATCCTCATACCTCAATAGATTTGAGTTGCAGCGTAAGTTCTAAGCCCAAAACCGACGTGAGTTTCTCTAAGGACTCCAGGGTGGGATTCGCTTGCCCACGCTCGATCTTATATAAGGTATTTACACTAATCCCAGCCAGATCGGCAACTTCATATTGCGTAATCTTAAGATGATCCCGTCTTTCTTTTAATTGAATTCCAATACTCTTTTTAGACATAATTTACATCCTTAAAAATCACATTATACTGTGATTTTAACCCTATTCCTAATAATACAAAGCAAAAATACATATAATTTCACATTAAAATGTGATTATAGATGTGTTTCCCAAATACATTTGGCCTTCTAATCCAAATTTCACAAGATACTGTGATTTTCAGCAGCAATAAGCTCGTTCACATAAACTACTTCCGAGTAAATCCAAAGACATTTAATCTTAATCAGGCGAACGCAATCCTTCCGCTAGTACGGGAGAAAGCATTGGGATAAAGATTTTGGAATAAATGGCTATTTCCGTCCCGAAATTCCGGGAGAAGCTTTTTTACGGAGTGATTATGAATGCTAAAGTTGTGGATAATAGGGTTTATTCCCCTTACTTAATTCATTTCTTTTATGGATTTTTAAAGCTTGCTTGGGAATAAATCTGAGTAAATAATTGTGTTGTATAGAATTCTGTAAGATGATTTCAATTCTAACCTTTATATTTAACTAGATAAAATAAAAAATCCCACGGAGTACGCAGGATTTAAGATTTTTCTTCGGCTTATAGCCTTATTGTGAATTGCTTTCAGACTGTAAATATAAATAAAAAATAATTATGTGCAACTTAACCTTAGGTATTGACCTTGGCACAAACTCAATTGGATGGGCTATTAGGGACACTACAGAAAATGATAATCAAATTATTAAAAATGGGGTGTTAATTTTTGATAAAGGTGTGGGAGAAGAAAAAGGAATTGAATTCCCTAAGGTAAAAAAACGTACTGAATCTCGTGGGAAACGCAGGAATTACCAAGCCGAAAAATATAGAAAATGGGAATTACTAGAGTTTCTTATTCAAAATGAGATGTGTCCGCTAAGCATTGACGAACTCAATGAGTGGCGAAAATATTCTAAGAAAGACAAAAGAAAATACCCTCAAACCGAAAAGTTTCTCAACTGGCTTCGCTTTGATTTTAACGGTGATGGCAAACCTGATTTTCATTTACTGGGAGGAGACAAGCACGAGAGCTATTACCTCTTTAGAATGAAAGCTGTAAGTGAGGAGGAAAAAGACAAAAAAGTATTGCAAGAAAACCCTCAAATTTTAGGTCGTGTTTTTTATCATTTGGTACAAAGAAGGGGTTTTAAAGGGCGAGATGAAGAGGAAGCAAAAACAATGCTTCAAGGCTCTAAAGATGGCACTACAAAGGGGCGAAATGAAATTTCCGAATATATAGACATCTATAAAAGTTTAGGTGCTGCACTTTACCATTACCAAAAAGAGCATTCCAAAAACTATGAAAAAGTCCGTATTCGCCAACGCTATAACCTTAGAAAAGATTACGAAAATGAATTAAAAGAAATTTGCCGGGTACAAGGACTAAGTGATAGCGATTACAAGAAACTGCAAAAAGCGATCATTTGGCAACGTCCTTTGCGAACACAAAAAGGATTAATAGGTTTATGTACTTACGAAAGAAACAAAAGAAGAGCACCCATAAGCCACCCACTATACGAGGAATACCGAACTTGGATCTTTATTAACAACCTTAAAATTGAAGCTCCGGAAGGAGAAGCATTGGATGCGTATCTTAAAGAAAAAATCTATCCCTTATTCCTAAAAAGCGGAACTGATTTTAAGCTTAAAACAATTCTTGACCGTATAAATAAAGACGGGGGAAAAGTACATTCCAAATTTGCTGATCGCCCAGACACCAAAGTATTATCTGCTAAATTGCTAAAAAAGCTTGAAGAGGTTCTAGGTGAAAGTTGGAAGGAAGATTTTAATTGGAATGCTTTTTTTGTACGTGAAGCACAACCTTCAAAAAAGCAAGATGAAGTTTATACTGTGGAGGATATTTGGCACATCCTATTCACCTTTGACAATGAAGAAAAGCTTAAAGAATTTGCCTCGACTAAATTAGGCTTATCTGAAGAAGCATCTACAAAATTTTCAAAGATAAAACTGCAACAAGGCTATGCCTCCTTAAGCCCTTCGGCTATAAAAAAAATACTGCCCTATCTTCAAAAAGGGTTCTTATACCCAAAAGCGGTTTATATGGCAAACCTTCAAAAAGTGCTAGGAACATACGAAGTTTCAGAAGATTTGATCAATCATTTTGCCAGCGAAATCGATACTATTTATGAAAATGCCGCTACAGAGAAAAAATTAAACAATATTTTAAATAGTCTTTTTCGAACTGAGCTTGTTTTAGAAGGCGATTATCATTTAGCTGAACATGAAGATTTAGATGATGCTGATTTAGATTTAATTAAACAAAAAATAATTGAAATACTTGGAGAAAAAACTTGGAGCGAAACCGATGAAATCACTCAAAAACAACATTTCGATTATGTAAGAAAACAGTATAAGCAATTTTTACAAAAACCGCTTCAAGCAAAAAAAGCAGGCTTTATAGAGCAACCTCGCATTCACGATCAGATATTTAAATATTTGCAAGAACATTATCCTGAACAAGTCCCTCACGAAAACATAAAATACCTTTGGCATCCTTCAGAACAGGAAAAATACCCCAATGCGTCTACCTATCAGGAAATCAACCTAAAAAGCAAAACCTTTTTTATCAAAGAAGCTGAACTGGATCGTTTTTTACATAAAAATCCGGATGCGGAGGCTGAAGGTATTTCTCTTGAATTATTAGGCGATCCAGAACCTATAAGTAAGGGATTTAAAAACCCCATGGCTTTAAAAACATTACATAAGCTAAAACAGCTGCTAAACTTTTTGTTACATACCCAACAAATTGATAAGCATACCCGGATTGTCGTAGAAATAGCGAGAGAGCTAAACAACGCTAATTATAGAAAAGCATTAGAAAAATGGCAAAGCGAACGGGAAAGAGAAAATGAGTCTTATAAAAAACGTATTACAGAAATCAATAAAGAATGTAATACCAGTTTTGACATAAACAACAAATCCCTTATACGTAAAATAAGACTTTGGGAAGAACAAGACCGCAAATGTCTCTATACTGGGGAAGTCATCAATATGTGCGATGTGCTTAACGGGGAATATTATGACATAGAGCACACCATACCCGCCAGTATTAGCTTTGATAGTGAATTGAAGAACTTAAGTCTGGCGAATAAAGACTTCAACAATAACATTAAAGGGAAGAAGTACCCTACCCAATTAGACAATTATGATGATGCTTCAACATTTAATGGCAAACGAATTGAGCCTATTATAAAAAATATAGAAAGTCTTTTTGGTAAACGAACAGTTTATAAAAAGAAAGTCAAGAAAGGAGGGGTTGAAAAAGAAATTACCGTTGAAAAATGGGCTAAAATCGCTGATTTAGAAAAAAAATTGGACGGTTTAAAAAACCTAAGTTATATTGACTCGAAAGATGCCAAAGATTATAAAATTCAACAACGTCATCTATTAAAATTCAAACTGGATTATTTAAAACAAAAACTGCAAACCTTTACTATTGAAGAATATAAAGCAAGTTGGCGAAACAGTCAACTACGGGATACCCAAATAATGACGAAGTATGCTGTTCCCTATCTAAAAACCGTTTTTAACCGTGTAGAGGTTCAAAAAGGAAATGTAGTGAACGATTTTAAAGAAATTTATAATGTAAAATTGTTTGGAAATAAGAAAGACCGCACCAAACACAGTCACCACGCTGTTGATGCTGCCATTTTAACCTTGATACCAAAACCAACAGAGCGTGACCAGATTTTAACAAAATATAATCTAGCTAAAGATAATGGTATCGCAAGAACTTATCACGAGCAGCCTATAGACTGGAAAGACTTTAAAACGTACTACATTAAACAAATTGAAGAAGAAACACTCATAAATAATCTAAAAGAACAACGTACCCTTACCTCGACTTTTAAAAAAGTAAGGAAACGTGGAAAAATAGTGAAAAAAGAAAATGGTAAGCCAATATGGGCAAAGGGCGATACCATTCGAGGGCAATTACACGGCGAATCATTATACGGTGCCATAAAACAGGCCCAACGTGATGAGGATAACAAAATTGTATTTGACGATAACAAGAAAATGATTTTAGAAGAAGAAATCAAACTTGTTATTAGAAAACCCTTGACATATGCCAAAGATGCCGCTTCCCCAGGCTTTAAAACCCTTAAAGAAATAGAAAAGGTAATTGTTGACCGAGCTTTATTTGAAATGATACAAACTCAGGTTGATAAAGCCGAAAGCTTTAAAAATGCCTTAGAAAAAGGGATTTATATGCTTAACAAAAAAGGAGGTAAAGTTAACAAAATCAGACATATAAGATGTTTTGACAGGTTGAAGCATTCAACCGCTGTAAGGCCGCACGACCACGATTTTGTTTCAGATAAAGAATATAAGCAAACCACCTATGCGCAGAACGGGGAAAATGTATTTTGCCTTTTTTATAAAGGAGAAGTAAAAGGAAAAGAAGAGCGGGCTATTAATGTCATTGGGATTTTTGATCTTGCTAAACTCGATATCAAGGATGAAAAAGATTTTTATAAAATCCCACTTTTTAATTCGATCAATAAGAAAAAAACAGAACTCCCCTTATATGCAGTTTTGAAATCCGGTCAAAAAGCTATTTTCTACAAAGAAAATTTAGAAGAATTAAAAGATCTCAACGAGAAAGAACTGTCTAATAGAATGTATAAAATGTACCAGTTTGAACAGGGAAAAGGCGGGGATAAAATAAAATTCAAACATCATTTAATTTCCGGAGCAAATACCGAAATAGTAAATGGCTTACCAAAAGGATATAAGGAAGCCTCTGAATATGGCTGTTTCGATGAGCAACCGCTAATGAGACTTACAGCCGGTAATTGGAATTTCGCTATCGAAAACCAAGATTTTGAAATGAATTTAGATGGGAAAGTTAAATTTTAAAATCTAACATATGATCAAGCGCACTCTCTTTTTTGGAAACCCCTCATACCTGAGTACCCGCAACGAACAACTTGTGGTCAACTTTCCGGAGGAAGATAAGAAGGAGGCGAGCATCCCTATTGAAGATTTAGGCTATATCGTGCTAGAGGACCCCCAGATCACCATCACCAATGGGCTCCTGATGAAATTGGTTCAAAATAAAACGGCTGTAATCACCTGTGATAAACAACACCTGCCCTGCTCTATGATGCAACCTTTGGTGGGCCATACCGAGCAAACCGAGCGTATGCGGCATCAACTCAATGCCAGCCTTCCTCTTAAAAAAAACCTGTGGCAACAAACCGTAAGTGCAAAAATTTACAATCAGGCCTTACATTTAGAATTCAGAGGAAAAAATGCATTAAAACTCAAACGCTGGAGTACGGATGTAAAAAGTGGCGATACCGGAAATCTAGAAGCAGTTGCTGCAGCGCATTATTTTCAAAATCTATTTAATGAAGTATTTGGATTTAGCCGGAATCAGAAGGGAGTTGCACCGAATAATCTACTCAATTATGGCTATGCCATTTTAAGAGCAGTAGTGGCAAGAGCACTGGTAAGCAGTGGGATGCTACCTTCGGTTGGAATCTTTCACCGCAACAAATACAACGCGTTCTGTCTCGCTGATGATATTATGGAACCCTACCGCATTTATGTAGATGCTTTAGTTTATGATATTGTGGAAACCGGCTGTAATATTGAAGAACTCTCCAGAACACTTAAAACCGAACTTTTACGTATTCCTGCCCTGGACGTTTATATTGATGGCAAATGGAGCCCCCTGATGAATGCGGTAAGCCGCACGACGAGTAGCCTGTATGATTGCTTTCTGGGAACCAGCCGTAAGATACTCTATCCTGAATATACAGTCAACAGATTGCGTGAATGATGCAGGAAAACAACTTCTCAAGACTTAACCAATACCGATCTATGTGGGTACTTGTATTTTTTGACTTGCCAACGGAGACACGCACGGAACGTAAGGTCGCAGCACGATTTAGGAAAAACTTACTCGATGATGGGTTTGCGATGTTTCAGTTCAGTATCTATATGCGCTTTTGCGCAAGTCGTGAAAATGCCAGCGTTCATATACGACGAACAAAAAATAATCTTCCAAAAAAAGGAAAAGTCTGTGTAATGCAAATAACCGATAAGCAATTTGGAATGATGGAACTCTTTCACGGTCAAAAAGAAGTAGAACCCGAACAACCTTCACAACAACTTGAGCTTTTTTAATTGCTAATGTCATCCTGAGCCTGTCGAAGGGAGACACGTGCAATTTGCTTATCTAGTCAAAACAGAATGAAATTTTTTATCGTCCTAGCAGTCGAGATCATCTTTAAACCTCAATTTTTTAAATCCTAAAAATTAACATAAAAAACAGGATACCAGCTTTTTATGGCGGGTATCCTGTGAATCCTCACTAAAATTAGCATTCTGAAAGCAATTCACAACTGTCATTTTGTTATTTGGGCGAGAAAGAATCCTGTGAATCCTCACTAAAATTAGCATTCTGAAAGCAATTCACAACCTAGGCTCATTTATGAAAAACACCGACTTCCTGTGAATCCTCACTAAAATTAGCATTCTGAAAGCAATTCACAACTGAACTCGCATAAATCCCCATCATTCAAAACCTGTGAATCCTCACTAAAATTAGCATTCTGAAAGCAATTCACAACTTACAGTCCTGTCAGCTCAGGACTTAGAGCCTGTGAATCCTCACTAAAATTAGCATTCTGAAAGCAATTCACAACTATTCGTGTTCAAATAAACAACCAGTCTACCCTGTGAATCCTCACTAAAATTAGCATTCTGAAAGCAATTCACAACTATCAGATATATCATAAACCCTATCTAATTCCTGTGAATCCTCACTAAAATTAGCATTCTGAAAGCAATTCACAACCTTGAGTAACCCCTTTTTGCTTTCTCAATCCTGTGAATCCTCACTAAAATTACTATTCTGAAACCTCCAAAAACAACTTTCCGATTCAAAAACAAACACCGATTGAAATCCTATACCTTCGTCAAGCAACGACTAAAATCCAAGGTTCAGCGGAGCTAAAGCAATTAATAAGCTTTCCAAACTTATAGTAAATACTATTCTAAAATTAAACATCTGACGAGTATAGATTTCTGTAAATTTCTTTAGAGGCATAATCCGTATTTTTAGCTTTCTAGCCAAATTAGATTTTCGATGAAAAAATGTATACTATTAATTTTACTTTTTTGTTCTTTTTTATCCTTTTCTCAACAACAAGAGTTTACCCTTGTATCCTGGAACATTAGAGACTTTGGAAAGACCAAGAACAGTAAAGAACTTGATCAAATTGCAGAAATAGTAAGGGATGTAGATCTTATTGCGGTTCAGGAGGTAGTTGCGGGTTATGGTGGAGCGCAAGCAGTAGCAAGACTCACAGATATTCTAAATCGAAAAGGCTCAAAATGGGATTACGTAATCAGTAATCCTACAAACAGTTCTAAATATGTCACCGAACGTTATGCCTTCATTTGGAAAACTACTAATATAAAAATCAAAAACAGAGGCACGTTAATCGTAGCGTTGGATTCTGAAGTAGAGCGCGAACCCTTTACTATAAATTTCTATTTAGATCAAAAGGTCTTAAAGGTCATAAACTTTCATTCGAGACCTCATAATAAAAATCCAGAGACCGAAATAAGTGCCATCTCGCACCATATTATCAACGCTATAAAAGGCCCTGTACTTTTTGCAGGAGATTTTAACGTTGTGGAGCAGGATCCCGTATTTGATGCATTAAAAGGTAAGGGTTTTACTCCCGCATTAGTCGGCCAAAAAACGACACTTAAAAGAACTTGTACCGGATTGAATTACCTGAATTATGCAATTGACAATATATTTTATTCGAAAGAAATAATTTTTCTGGAAAGCGGAGTGCTGGACTTTGTATTGACTTGTGATCAATTAGATCAGGCTCGTAAACTTTCAGATCACTTACCGGTTTTTATCAAGTTTAGTCTGTATTGATTTACTCTCCCCAAATAAATTCTTGAATGATTCCTTTCATATCTGAAGGCAACAAAGCTTGTTTAATCTCATAGTTCTCAACTCCCATTGCCTGAAACCAATCTTGCCAATATTTAAAGATCACGTCTTCCTCATAGGGATTTTTAGGGTCTGGATTGATACCCAAAACCAAAACCTCTAAATCTTCTAAATTTTTATTTGCAGGTATAAAGCCGTACTTACCCCCAGTTATTTTTTCTTCCCATTTACTGGAATTGAGTCTAAAACTTTTTACGGTTTGCGGAGTAAGATAAGACGTTAGATGCTCTTCTTCCAGTAATGTATTTTTATGATAAATATATCCATCTGTAAGAAGGACAAGAATATTTCGGTGATTCTCTTCAATACAAAAATCGTTTACTTTGTTCTTAAAAAACCTCCAGACATCAGACCCTACATAAGCATCATCTAAAATCGCAGCCTCGTAAATAAATTTTGGTATGCTGTCATACGCATCAGAAACAGATAGAATTTTATCCTTTGTTGCATTATCCCGTGTAAATTTTAGCTTCAAGTCCTCTAACTTTTTGTTGAGCTTCTTATCAGCTGGCTCTGGGTCAATGTAGAGTTGTATTTGATCATTAATCTTTAAAGTTCGCTTATTTCTCAAATGAACTTCGAAAGACTCTGCGATAGAATTGATATATCCCAAATCCCTAAGGTAAAATTCCATTGCTGCATCTGGATATTTATCTGGATTGATGCGGTCTGAAAGGTCTAATAATATACTTAGATTCAAATCGGGTCTATTTGAAGATAGCTTCACTACAGATTCTTGTTCCTTATCTAATACCTTAATTTCCTTTGATTCTTTCTTACAAGCTTGAAGTAAGAGAATCAATAATGTGAGTGTAAAATAGTTTTTAATTCCCATTAGTTTACAAGTTTATACAGACGCCCTTCGTAGTCTTCATTATCTATATTGTATTTTACCAGATGAAGCTTTTCTTGCTCTTCACAGCTTTTGTAAAGTTCCTCGCGCCTTTTGATTGCATCAAAGTTATCAGCTATCGCTAAAAACCATCCTTTTACATATTCTGCGTGGTAGGTTAAGTAATGTTTATTTGAGAAGACAAATCCGTCAATAGTGCGTTGTAAATCCAGTATTTTCCCCTCAAAACCTGAAATTTCTTCTTTTATGGGAGGTAGCTTTTCTTCAATTTTCAACAATTCAAGTTCTTTGTTTTTAATCTCCTGTCGCTTTGAGCGAATAAAGGATTTGATAAGATCAAAGTTTTCATACTCTTTCATAATAAAATCGAATACCAAACCCCAAATAATGTAGACGATAAAACCTGCAAAAATAATCCCCCAGAACTCAACGGAAGAGAAAGCTATAGAAAGATCAAAAGCTGGAGAATCTGGTGTT
>Ga0207888_100356_pt1 | contig 18859 bp, 23 predicted proteins | sample LinPmetageLP43_FD_184055 | JGI IMG/M metagenome (GOLD analysis project Ga0207888, IMG submission 184055) | Marine viral communities from the Pacific Ocean - LP-43 (SPAdes) | ecosystem: Environmental > Aquatic > Marine > Oceanic | place: Pacific Ocean | collected 2010-08-27 | reverse complement strand
GATCCCGAGTTTTGCACCCCAAGGGATATGCTTTTAGGCAAATTCAAAGCATACAATTTATTGGCTGTCTATTTGGATGAACGATTATTTAAGCTCAAAAATAATCTAAATGGGAAAAGTGTTAAATCGAATACTACAGAAAAAATCCCTTGGCCATTTACCAATACCGATTGGGTGGAGCTAGTTTATGCTTTAAGTTCTGCCGGAATAACAAATCAAAATGATCTGAGTATCATCAAACTCTCCAATAAGCTTCAAGAGGTTTTTGATTTTGAACCTACCGCAAAAATTTACAATACCTTCCAAGACATAAAAAATAGAAAACACAGCAGAACATTGTTTTTGGACTCCCTAAGCACCTCCCTAATTTCAGAGATGAACAAGAGTGAAGAATAATTCCAAAAACTGTTAAAAAAAGACCGTACTACGGTCGACCTACCGAAGTCCTGCTTTTTAAGATTCTCCATTTAATTTGGCATCTTTTAATCTATCGTCTTCCTCAAACAAGCCCCAAAAACCACCATAACCAATCAAATTTCAAAATGTTAAATTTTCACCGTACTACGGTCGTAATGGGGAATAAAACCCAATAAACCATCCCAAATTTGTAGAACGAAAGTCAAATCCTGCGAGGGGCTATCAAATTAGCTTAAAGCAATTTATAGCCCCTTTCTTTTAAAACCGTTCTATTATGCCAACAAGTATCATTACCACAGACGATCTTCGGGAGTTCAAAATGGAATTGCTCGACGACATTAAAAAATTACTATCCCGACAAGCAACTGGTAAATTCAAAAAATACCTGAAGTCTTCCGAAGTGATGGAACTGCTTCAGGTCAGTCCGGGAACACTTCAAAATCTTCGCGTCAATGGCACATTGCCCTACACAAAAGTGGGCGGTATCATTTACTACGATGCCGAAGAAATCCAGAACGTGATGACCGCAAACCGTGTGCAGCACGGATTACATTCTTAGGCGATGAATTATATAAAGCTCCTCAACGCGGCTTTTGAAAAATTCTTCTTCGATGACCGCTTGAACCCGACCCATATCAGCCTTTATATGGCCTTGTTTCAAGAATGGAACAGCAGCCGCTTTGCTGATGAGTTTTTTGTGAACCGGCGCGAGCTGATGCGCGTGGCTAAAATAGGCTCAAAATCCACATACCATCGCTGCGTAACCGACCTAGATTCTTGGGAATATCTATTCTATTTTCCATCCAATAATCCATATAAAGGCAGTAAGATCAAGATGGCCATTATCGAGACAAGTGATGAACCGGATATGGGACGGTACAATCCCGAATTGGAACAGCCTGCGGAACGGTACCATCCCATACGTGAACCGGTAGTGAACCGGCACCGTCCCACCAACGGACAAGCTGTGTACCCGCACCGTCCCACCAGTGGACAAGCATTGGTATCTAATATAAACAATACCAAACAGGTAAACATTAATAAACAGCCAAAGGGCAGGCAGGCCGTTTTAGATTTTTTTATTGAAAAAGATTTTAATGCTGATGAAGGAAAAAAATTCTTTGCACACTATGAAGCCAACGATTGGAAAACAAGCGATGGAAAATCAATACGTGATTGGCAGGCTTTAGCAGTCAATTGGATGGATAGGACAGAATTATTTGCCGAAGAAAACACACCAAACAAAAAGGGAGCGTCCCAAAATCGGGACAACCTTAAAACCACTAAAACCAAAGATTATGGACAACCCCTCTAAAATAACCGAAGGCGGCGTGGAATACTCGCTGGGCAAGTTTGACGGTAAATGTGTACTTTACGATTTCCCGAAAATCCTGATTTACCTGAATGCCAAGGGCAAGCTCCTCTTTGGAAAGAAATTTAAAATCTATGAAGAGGATAAGGATATTTTACTAAAACTTTGCTCCTACTTCATCAAAGACAAGGAAAACTGCCAAAAATTTGAAATCGATGTTGACAAAGGCATTTTACTCTCTGGGCCCGTGGGATGCGGTAAAACCAGCCTGATGAAACTTTTACGGCATTTAGTGCCGTTGCAACGTCCTTACGAAATGATACCTTGCCGAAATGTTGCTTTCAGCTTTAACCATCTTGGTTTTAAAACTATCGAGGATTATGGAAATACGAAATTTTTCTGTTTTGACGACTTGGGCGTAGAACCTGCTGGAAGGTTTTACGGCAAAGATCTGAACGTGATGGGAGAAGTCCTTTTGTCACGGTATGAATTATACCTCCAGACGAAACGGAAGATCAAAACCCACGCAACAACCAACCTCAATGCAGAGGAATTAGAAGAACGCTATGGAAATCGCGTTCGTAGCCGGATGCGGGAACTGTTTAATTTGATTGCTTTTGATAAGAATACAGGGGATAAACGAAAATAGATTAAGCTCGCCAAGACTTAAATAATAACAAAAACTCAATTAAAAATTGCTTGCCCAGTTCCCGAATACTTTTTATCACTTCTAAAAATGCTTCTTTCATAATTTGTTTTTTAAATGGTTATTTATTCCCAACAAAATAGCCAAAGCAATTGCCTTGACATTTGATCCTTCTGAAAAATATGTGCTTTCATCGCTATTAGTAACAAATCCTATTTCAATCAATATGGCTGGGCAATACCCAATCGTTTCCCTCAGAACTTGAAAGTTGGCAAATTTCATCCCTCTACCTTCAATTTTTAAATTAATGTTGCCTTCGCCTAAAACTTCCATTCCCAAGGAAATCGCTTTTTTAATGTTCGGCTCTGAATCTTCAGAAAAAGAATTGAAGGTGTAAACTTCGATCCCTTTGGAATTGTTTGTAGAAGCATTGCAATGTATTGAAACAACTAAATCGGCCTTCAAGGATTTTGCCAATCGGCTCCTGTCTGAAAGCGATATAAATCTGTCATCGTATCGCGTTAGATATATCGTACCTGCCTTTGAAAATCATTTTATTGAGTGCGCATATTTCTTTTGAGATGGCAAACACCACATCTTTTTCCTTAATCCCATTTATCCTAATCGCACCAGAATCTTTTCCGCCGTGTCCAACATCAATAACAATTCGTTTTTGGGTTGCCGGTTCTTGTCCAAAAACGATACACATTTTCAGGAGCAAAAAGACAAAACTGACGTTTTTGAGCACTTTTTTCATTTTCATTTTTCGCGTTATTAACATCTTACCTTCCAAAATCCATAGCATTTGATATCAAATAACACCATCCAAATTCAATTGAATTCAAATAATATTTTATTCACAAATATTTGATTTTCAAGTATTTGAATACAAATATATGTACTTTTCCCTTAACGAAAACGAATCAAAAATTTAAACTGTTCCGTTATGAAAAAATCAATCTACTTAGCAACTTTTCTTTCGTTGCTCTCAACATCACTTTTCGCACAAATCGGCGGAATCGAAGATTCAGTTGACGATGTTTCAAACACCATCAGAACCATTTTTCCGATAATCCTCGGGGTGATTTTCCTTATCGGTTTCCTGTTCAACGCAGGACATTTCTTTGGGGAAAATGCAGACCTTAAAAAAGGAATTACCCGTGTACTCGTATTTGTGCTAATAGCGGGAGCTGTGGTTGGAATCTTCACCTACCTAATCGGAATCGTGGTCTAAACCCTTAAGAGTGATTTTAAATCAACTGTACCTATGAAAAAGTTCGAGGTCTATAAAAACATCAGGAAACGGGCAGTCATTTTTGGGTTGCCTATTTCCCTGTTTGCCATAATGATGGTTTCTATTCTCGCTTCGCTATTGGTCATCATCTTTTCTTTCAGTTTCGGGATTATCATCGGCGTATTGGTTCTTAATTCAGCCTTGTATATCGCTCTGACCCGGATAACCGGCAATCCACAGCTTTTCCAGATAGCGAAGGCATTCCCTAAAATCATCAGTAACAAAAGAAACTCCGGCATCGATTATGAACAAGATTAACCTTTCGGCATACCGACCCATCGCGGATATTCAGGACAATATCATTTTTGCCAACAATGGCAACGTAGTCTTATGTTACGAAGGCAACTTGCCCGAGATTTATTCCTTATCCGAAAAAGATTTTGAGGATATGCACGGAGCTTGGTTTCAGGCTTTGAAGTCATTACCCGTGGGTACGGTAATCCATAAACAGGATATTTATTTGAAAAAATCCTACTCTCCGGAACAACTTCCCAATAAAACCTTTTTGGAAAAGGCCACCCACGACCATTTTAAAGGGCGCGAATATATGGAGCACCGCTGTTTCCTGTTCTTTATCCTGACCAAGAACAAAGCGCTTAACAGTCCCAAATATGTCAACCCGTTCCGAAAGGTTTCCAAAAGTATTATCAGGGAACTCGATGATACCGTGCAACGTTTTATCGGTGCAGTAAGTGATTCGGTTTCCTTTATCAACAATAGCCGTAGAATGGAATTTCTTCCGCTTGAAGCGAGAGGGATTGAGCAACTGACCAATGGCTATTTTAATGGCTTCAATGAAGGCTTTGATACGGATATTTTACTTGAGAAAAAGAACGTCAATACAGGCGAAAATTATTTTGATGCCCTGGCCATCAACAGCGAACTGTGCTTTGGCGAAAGTGTACAGAGCAGCAAGACCAATGAGAAATTCACTTCTGACGATTTTGTGTTTCATCAGGGGTTTATTGATGGTTTAGGGCTTACGCTTAACGAAAACCATATCGTCAACCAAATCTTGTACTTGGATGATAAACAAAAGTGGCGCAAGCTGCTCGATAAGAAAGTAGAGGAACTGAATAAAAGTTCCAACTTTGGTTCGCAGAACAAGGTGGTACTCGGAAAAATCCAGCATATTCTTGACCAGATCAATGCGGATGACAATGCGCGGATTATTCGTGGTCATCTGAACATTGTCTATTGGGATAAAAATGCCGCCAACCTAAGCCGCATCGGTTCTAAAATCAAGACTGAATTTAAGGAACTGGACATTATTCCCTACTATCCACGAGGCGAGGAACGCAAAAACTATATCTTGAACAGCTACTGTTGCTTTTCCTCCAATTTCTCAAATAGGGATTTATATGTGACCGATTTAAAACACGCGCTTTGCCTATTTATCAATAATACCAACTATAAATCGGATGCCACGGGAATCATCTTTAACGACCGGGAACACAATATTCCTGTTTTAAAAGATGTTTGGGACGAGCGTAAAAAACGCATCAAGGCACGGAATTTTGCCATCTTCGCTCCTACGGGCGAGGGCAAGTCCTTTTTGGCCAACAATATCCTGCGCCAATATTTTGAAAGTGGTGTCCGCTTGGTCATTATCGATCTGGGCGGTTCTTATACCAAGTTCGCCAAACTCTATCCAGAGCAGTACACCGTACTGCGCTATGAAAGCGGAAAGAACTTGGGCATCAACCCATTTTATATCAGCGATACCAATGACCTGACACCAGAACGTCTTGAAGATTTATCGGTTTTCTTATTTGAGTTGTTCGCTTCGGATTTAAAAGTAACCAAGGCACAGTCCGTTTCAGTCAAAAAGATATTGCGCCATTACTACGATAGCACTCCAGATAAACATTCCTTGGATGGATTCTATCACTTTATCGAGCACAACCAAAAAAATCTTTTGAATCAACTTAAAATCCATCCTGACTACTTCAATGTTACGGGCTTTCTGCACGTAATGTCGGAGTATGTTGGCGATGGTCTATACAGCTTCCTCTTTGAAGTGAGCGAAGACCAAACCTATAAAATCGAGGATAAACGATTGATAGTATTTGAATTGGACGAAGTAAAGGACAACAAAGAAATCCTGTCCGTAATGTTGAAACTTATAAAATCAGCGATTCAACGGACGATTTGGAAGAATCGCGCTGAAAAAGGCATCATCCTGTTCGATGAGTTTGCCAAGCAACTGAAGTTTGAAAACGTACTGGAAAGTGTTGAATTTTATTATCAGGCCATCCGAAAACAGAACGGGGCTATTGGCATTATCCTCCAATCCATCAATCAACTCCCGAACAATTCAACTTCAGCAAGCATCCTTGAAAATACACAGGTTATCTACAGCCTGAACAACGAGAAAGGCTATGCGGAACTTGTCAAGCGGCTCAACTTGTCAAGCCACGACCTAAACCAGTTAAAATCCATTAAGAACAACCTTTCTGGGTCGCGCAAATACACCGAAATGTTCATCAAAATCGGAAAGGAAAGCAACATCTTCCGGTTGGAAGTTCCCAAGGAAGTATATGCCGCTTATCTAACAGATGGCAGGGAAAACGAAGAAATTATGAAGCTCTACGGGCAACACCGGGATATGGAAAAAGCAATCAAGGAATTCACTTCTAAAAAATAATACTATGAAAACAAAATTCTTAATACTGGGAATGGCACTTCTCTTCAGCTTTAATATGAAAGCCCAAGGAATGCCCACTTATGATAATACCAATTTTATCAGCTTGGTAAAACAACTTATAGAATCTGGGAAGCAGACCGCAAACATTATCAAGACCGTCAAGTTCTTAAAAACACAAAAAGAAAACATTGAAAAGGTCAACGATGTGGTCAAACAATTAAAAGCAGTTAGGGAAATTGGACGGAACAATCAACGTCTGATCAATGTAATGCAAAATGATTTAAGTGATATTCTTGACAGTCCTTATATCAAACCCGATGAAGTGGCAAGGGTATCGGAATCTTTTAGTGCCATTGTAGAAAATTCCTTGGACACAATGGACTTTATCGATCAGATCTTGTCCAGCGACTACCTAAAAATGAGCGATGCCGACCGTGCGGATATCCTGAAAGAAAAGGAAAAAGAATCGAAAAATATGGTTTCGGAAATCACATTGAAAACCAAACGATACCGAGATATAATTTCTTTCCGCAAGATGCAGGATAAAATCAATAACCGGGAAACAGAATACTGATTATGACTGCGGCAATCATCTTAGGGATCGGTCTGGAATATATTGATACGGTTTTTCAGACCATACAGAACAGCAACTTCTCGCAATATACCATTGCGGGGATGAAAACGCTTGCCGTACTGTTCTTTCTGATCAACATCCTCAAAAAATACAATGAGGGCGTTGCGGATCAGGGCGGTTATACCTGGGGATTGAGTCCGGGGGAACTGATCAAAAATTTTGCGGTCGTGCTTCTGGTCATTTTTTCAACACAGGTGTTGGGCTTTTTTGACGGAATCCTTGTTTCTATCGAGGCACAACATCGGGGAACTGCTCCCGCTTTGTTGCCCTTGCAGATGCAAGATATTCCCATTGAAAAGGATGTGAACCTAATTGATGCGGCAAAGAATGCGATGACCCTACTTTATGAAGCCTTGGTTACCCCTTTATTTGGCTTCAAGATATTCGCTTTTATTGTAAGTGTTATCCTATGGATTCTCGACCTGTTCATTTACCCATTATTCCTTGCGGAACGTTTCTTCTTGTTGGGAATAATGCAGGCATTCTTCCCATTGGTCATAAGCCTTGCCGTTTTTGAAAAATTCCGTTCGCTCGCTTATAACTTTTTCAAATTGTACGCTGCTGTTTATATGCTGGTACCTGCGTTCTTTCTGGTCAATGTATTCGTCAATGCGCTTTATACCGAGATAAATACCAATTTCTGGACGAACTTATTTGGAACTGACGTTGGTAGCGGCTTTTTTGCCCCGGTCGTACAGCTTGGTTCGGTAGGATTTATCGTCTTTCTAAAATTCAAACTTTACCGGCGCGCGACCTCATTTACCCTAAAATTATTTACTGCCTAAAACACATACAAATGAAAACACCCTATAAAAATATTTATGCAGTTCTTAGAATAAATCGGTTCATAGTCTTGGCGGTTGTCGTCTGTTCCGTATTGTCCAGTTTCTTTGCCGTTTGGATGGTGTTCAACATCAATAAAAAAGCCCTGAATAATGCTTTTGCCATCAATACCGATGGCAGTATCATCCCATTGAAACTCGTTACCCAAAAGGAAAACTTTAAAGTCGAGGCCTTGGCCCATTTGGAACTGTTCCACAATTATTTCTACAACATCGATGCAAGCAATTACGAAAAGAATTTAGAGAAGGCACTTTGGTTGGGTAACAGTTCCGTGGACAATCTCTATCGCCAAAAGAAGGCCGATGGTGTCTATAATCGGTTGTTGCAATATTCATTGGTTCAAAAAGTGCTTAGCATTGATTCCCAAATCGAAGAAAAGAACGGGACTTACAGTTTTAGGACAGTTACCGTTTTTGAGATCAATCGAGGATCAATAATCGATACCTATGAGCTGGTTTCCACCGGAAACCTCATTACCGTGGATCGGAATTTCCCCAACAATCCACACGGGTTATTGATCACCAACTATTTTGAGAAATCCCTTAAAAAACTGAACGATGAAAATTGAAAAAAACAAAATAGTCTTTGCGGCAGTCTTGGCCATGATATTCCTATTCCTGATTTGCTATTCCGTAATGGTGATGGACGATGACGAAAGCGGGAAAGAGAACCTCAAAGAAACATCGGTTCCTGCATTGGAAGAAGATCAAAAAGAATACGATTCCAAACTGGATGCCATCAACGATTTAAAGGAAGTACGTGAAACCAATGCGCCGAGCATCTATGATGAAAAATTGATTGATTCCCTTGGTTTTTATGATGCGGATTTACCTGAACGGGAAAAAGAACGCATTGTGGATAGTATCTACTCCGCAGGGAAAATCGAGTATTCCGAAGAAAGCTATCGGAATATTGGCGTTAAGAAAGGGGTTGCCAAAGTCGCAAAAGCAGTTGACTCCGCAGAAATAAAGGCGGAACAAAAAATTGATGCCAAGGAAATGGGGCTGGAACACCAATTGTTCTTTGCCTCTGATCCAAGGAAAAGTGATATTTCCGTTTCCGGTACAACGGATGCAGTAATCTATGCGGTCGTGGACGGCGACCAAGTGGTAAAGGCTAATTCGCGTTTGCGGATGCGCCTGACCAAAGCGGCTATCATTAATAGCAAACGGATTCCAAAAAACACTCCGATATACGGTTTTATCAGTTTTCAGCCCAATCGGGTTTTGATTGCGATCGAGAATATAGAACACCGTCCCACAGAGTTGAAAGCCTTCGACCTACAGGACGGTAGCGATGGCATCTACGTGGAAAACAACTTTCGTGCAGAGGTCACCAATGAGGTTGTAGGCGATATGGTGGATGACATTAATATTGCAGGTGTGCCACAGGTAAGCGGTTTCAAAAAGATATTTCAGCGCAACCACCGCAACGTAAAGGTTATCGTACTCAACAACTATAAACTAATCCTAAAACCTAAATTATGAAAACTTATATTTTAATTCTTGCATTTATTTTTGCCTTTGGGAAAGCTCCTGCGCAAATAATCAAACCACTTGACACCATTTATGCCAATGATCAAAAGAACGTTTCCTTGTTCTTCCCAGAACCCATCCGTCAAGGGATTACAGGATCAGACAATTTTGTGTTTACCTATAACCGCGAGAAAGAACAATTTTTCGGACTGCTCCAAGCAAAGCCGGGAAAGGAAAGTAATCTTCTGGTGGTCAACAGAAATGGTTCAGTTTTTTCGTATATTGTAAAGTATAAGAAACAGCTTGACAGACTGAACTATTTTATACCGAAGTCTAAAAGCATCGGTAATGAAAAGCCAATTGTTGCTGATTCGGCAAAAGTAGATGTGTCCAAGAAAGGGTTGGGAAATGAGGTATATTATTACCAAAAATTCTGTTCCTATCTAATTGATCGAAAGCAACGGATTGGCCGCATAAAAAAGCGGAACGAGGGTATTGTTTTAAGTGTTGAAAACATTGTTTTCGATAAGGAAGAACTTTACTTCGTGATCCAGATTGAGAATAAATCTACCTTGGATTATGATCTGAATTTCTTGAAACTCTCGGTTGAGACGAGACAAAAAGGTAAAAAGAAATCTATGCAACGCCTTTATCAAGAGCCGATTTTTAAATATAACCTACCCTCCAAAGTAGCCGAAAATGAAACCGTTAGATTGGTTTATGTGCTACCAAAGTTTTCGATAAGCAATGACCGCAGGGCGGTTTTGGAACTTAACGAAAAGAATGGTGAAAGGAACTTAAAATTAAAAATGTCGCATAGATTTATCAATAACCCAAATTAACATCATTATGAAAAAAATAGCCGTTTTTTCGTTAGTAGTATTTTTTATTTCTTGTGCTGGAAAGCAAGATTTATCCCCTTCACAAACTGCCGAGATTGTAGCCGAAAGTTTTTATCACGGTGATAAGACAACTTTAAAAGAATATACAACAGCGTCTGGATATGCAAACCTTTCCAGCATACAAGAAATGTTTGCTGAGGATAAAGACTCTGAATCCAATTTTCAGGTGGTGGATGAGAAAAAGGAAGGCGAGGTAGCCTGGGTTAAATATTCAACATTGTATGACCCGAAGCCCGGGGTTTTTAAGATGGTAAAAGAAGATGGCCAATGGAAGGTTACTCATAACGGGCCGAGGGATAATGGGCCGTTTTAATAGAAAAGAAAGAATGCACCCCTTCTCTTGTTTAAGTAACTCTTATCTTTTATATCATCGCTGGTAGAACAAAAGCTATTTATCTTATGTATGGTCTGATAAATCTTCTATTTTTGTAGAGACAAAATTCAATTTCTAATCGAACCATTAAAAAAAATATTAGATCAATTAGGGCTAATCGAACACCGTGCGGTTTATTTTAGGGATAAGATAAATGGTATACATTTCGATGGGTTCACTCCTGAGGTAAAGCAAAAAATAGACATCATTAGTCCTGATGCATATTATGTTTTCAATCAGCAGCCATTATTACTATTTTTCTATCTCGATGAAAATGATCAATCTAATCGAGAGTTAGAGATTCATAAACAGGTTTGGTCTTTTGACAACTCCCCAGTAATTTTTGTTATTAAAAAACAAGACGTAAAGGTTTATAATGCTCTCAATTATCATAAAAAAGATAAAAGTCTTGAAGAAATTCCCTTGAACCAAGAGGAGAGACAAGAGAGATTTTCTTTTTGGAATTTACAAAGTGGATCTACGTGGAAATGGCTGGAACAAGAATATTTTGAGAGCACAAAAAAGAATAAATTTAGAAAGAGAGTAAATGAGCGTCTATTTCAAAACATAAGATCGGTTAGGCAAATTTTAATAAATGAACCAAATGGTCTTACCGAAAATGAAGCAAACTCTTTAATTCTACGATTAATTTTTATCCGTTATTTAATTGATAGAGGAGTTAAAATTGATAATGAAGAAATAACAGGTAATTCGTTAGACGAGAAGAGACTGAGTTTTAGTAGGATAATACAAGAACCAATCAAGCTGGATAATTTATTCAGCAGGCTCAATAAAAATTTCAATGGTGTTTTGTTCAAGGAAGTCAATATCAAATTAACTTCAAAACAGTCTCGATTTCTAGCAGGTGTTTTTAAAGGTGAAATCCAGGAACGGGGTACAATATTCGAGAGCTATTATTTTCACATTTTCGATTTTTCTATTATACCTGTAGAAGTGATTTCTGGTATCTATGAATCATTAATTGACGAAAAAAAGCGGAAATTGGACGCAGCGGTATATACACCGCCTTTTTTGGTAGAATATATTTTAAGTGATACTGTAGATAAATATTTAGCTGGCAGCAATTCTTCTTGCTGTAAAATATTTGAAGTAGCAGTAGGTTCTGGTATCTTCTTGGTGCAATCTTTAAGAAAGATGATTGAAAAAGAAATCGATATCAAAGGCAAAGACAATAATAGAGATTTCAGCAAACGCATCCGCAACATAGCCAAAGAGAACCTTTTCGGAATCGATATCAATCCAGAAGCCTTGAAAATAACCTGCTTTTCAATATATATAGCTCTTTTGGATTATCAAAGTCCAAAGGATATTGAAAAGTATCCTTTTCCAAACTTTTTAGGTGAAAATTTATTTGAAGCAGATTTTTTCAATTTAGACCACCCATTTAATGAGATAATTAAAAAACAGAAACCGAATTTCATTTTAGGAAATCCACCATGGAAAAAAGATAAAACACTCAACCATTTGAAGTGGGTAAATTCCAATAAAATATATAATAGAAAGATTGCGGGTAAATTAGAGATTGCACAATCTTTTTTATTGCGTTCGAAATATTTTATGAACACGGATACCGTTGCAGCTTTAATAGTGACCAGCACACTTTTTTATAATGTTTCAACAACAACAAGAGAATTTAAGAATAAATTCCTGACTTCTTTTTGCTTAGATAAATTTTTAGATCTTTCCCCTGTCAAACAATCTCTTTTTGAGCAGCAAGAGAGCCCAGCTTCCATAGTTTTTTATCGCCTAGCGAATAAAAATAATTATCTTGAAAATGTTGTTGAACATCTAAGTATAAAGGTCAATTCCTTTTTAAGATATTTTAAAATGCTGGTCATTGAAAAGTATGATAATAAGGAAATTCCACAAAGGTATTTTATTGAAAATGATTGGATGTTTAAAGTTGCGCTATACGGAAACGTTTTAGACTTTGACCTTATTAGAAGATTGGAGTCGCAAAATACTTTGAGGCTATTAGACTTAATAGACGGACATACAACCTTTAGAGGTGCCGGCATTGCAAGAGGAAAAAATCCAGAACCTTTTCCTAATTTAATAGGAATGCCAATAGTTGAGAATAGCGAAATAAATGAATATTATACCAAAGTAAATGAGGCCAATACTTTAGAAGAGTTAGATGTCAATCTTGCACGAGGAAGAAGAATAGAGATTTTTAAAGGAAAAAAAATTCTGTTAAAGGAGCAAAGTAAGAATTGGAATAAACCAGTTATCTCTTATTGTGATTCAGATTCAGTATTTAGAAAAGGCGCTTTTGCAATTTCTTCATTCGATGAGGAAATTATAAAACCTTTGTATGGATTACTTATTTCAGACATGGCCACCTATTATATGTTCTTGATTGCTAGTGCTTGGGGTGTTGGAACAAGACCTGCTATTCGTTTCGTGGATGAATTTTTAAAAATACCCTATAGAGAACCCGCTGAAGATTTAAAAGATAATCTCATTAATCTAGTGGATAAATTCCTTAATCCCTTCAAAAAGCATTACTCAAAATTTAATTTAGGAGAACCTGTGTTTGATTATTCCATATTTTCTCAAATAAATGAACTAATTAATAAATTATATGAAATCAAAGAATATGAAAAAGATTTAATTGATTATGCCTTAAATGTTTCGAGATACCAATTCCAAGAAAGTAAACAATATTTAGTTACGGATTTCACACAACTTGATCCTGAACATTATAGAAATAAATATCTTGTTCTAAAAAAGTATGCAGAAGTTTACCTAAAAGAGATGGGCAATCTTTACAGTACCGAATTTATTCAAATTGAAATTTTTCCTTTAGATCACTTTATTGCAATGAATTTTGTGTTTTTGAGTAAAGAACCAGAAGAAAACATTATTTATCCGCAAGATAAAAGTAATGAAAAAGAAGTGCTTAAAAGGTTGGCGAGTAATCTTAGTATCTCCCAAATTACTAACACCTCGGACCCTTCAAAAAACCTTTTCATTCAAAAGGATATTAAAGGCTTTGAAACTAATTCATTTTATATAATTAAACCCAATGAGTATAAATGTTGGCATCGTGCCCTTGCTTGGTATGATGTTGCGGAATTCAGGAATACAATTGAGCAAGCAGAGTTGAACAGCATAAGTAGTGAGATTAATGATTTCTGATGCATCCCAATTCATACAGCATAGAAAAGACGCTTTTTCTATTACCAATAAAAGAATTACGCAGATAATTTCTTACATCTGCGAATGCTATGGAATTTGTGTTAAGGATAAATTAACAACCCCTTATTCTAAAAGTACAGTCGCTCAAAATAGCACCCTGACCTTCGAGGATTTTCTAAAATTTGATTTAATAGATAATTACCTTAACGTTTACAAACATCTTTTTAAAAACAAGGTCACTGAATTGGAAGGGATCCATTTTAGTGCTGAAACTCAGGAAAGGTATATTGATCTAATTGACTCCAAGCAAAAACCAGACAAAATAGATATATATGTGGATAGGTTGGGGCTTCAAAATGAGTGGATGACCCAAAATAACCAGGTATATTTCGCTATAGAATGTAAACGTATAAAAATCTTATCTGACACCAAAGCTTATATCGAAGACATAAAAAAAGTAACCAGTCGAAATCATACAAATCTAAGGTTACCTTTTGAGGGGCAAATAGCGTTTATTGAGAACACAAAGCTAGATCATACAATGATGGTAAAAAGAGCCAATACTATATTAAGTGAAAATTCAGAGATACACACACTTCAATATCTGAAATTTAAAAATTTTCATAGTACTTTCAAGGCAACTTATAGTTCTGTCCATACTAAAAATTTTGGTAGAAATGAATCATTTTTGGTCTATCATTTATTATTAGATTATAGTAAAATAGTAATGAATTAAGTTTTCCGAGTCATTTTTCAAATATCGACCTCGCCTCCTCATAAACCCGCTCAAAATTATCCTCTAAATCGGCCGGCGTAAATTGCTTTGATTCCTCTGGAAGCTGTCGATGTATTTTCTGCAATTTAAACTGAACCTTTTTATCCTTCCCGTCCGCATAGGTAATAAACTCGCCCTGTTTCAGGCGAAAGAATACATCTGCCCTAATTTTTGGGATTTCCTTTTCCCCGGTGGTTATTCGGGTATCAAAATCAAGGTTATGGCCACGGCTCACGCTTTTTGTCGGGTCTTTTATGATTTCAAAAAAGCGTTCGTAATATTTGGCAGTATCTGGATCATTGACCTTGCCAAAAAACTGATAGGAAAGATTGCTCAAAATCGCTTTACTTGCCTTGTCGCCATACATCATATCGTTTTGAATTTTGTCTTGCATCACGTAAATGGTGGCAATATCATAACTACGCAATGTTGCCGGAATGCGGTGCATATTTAAAAGGCGTATGGTCGGCGCCTCTTCCATCAACAAAAACGATGGTTTGGAATTGCGCACACTCATCTGTTTGGTGATCGTATGGATAATCGTTGCGATGACAGGCGAATAAGAAGTTTCAAATTTTGGGTTGTTCACCACGGAAATCACAGCGGGGTTATCTATGTGATTAATATTTAGCGGCACTTCATCCGCGGAAAGTGCCATAAAAATCCGTTGGGTACTGATCCGTTTGAGCGCATTGGCCAAGGTGCTTTTTACCCCTGCGGTCTGACGTTCGGAATCCTTACCGCTTATAAAGGCATCTGCCATTGCCCGCGATGTCGTATTGGTCTCCAAAAACTGGATCAGGCTGTCGGTGTCCAAGTATTGATATATGGCAATTAAATGCGGTAGGGTACAGAATTTTGGATAAGAGGTTTTCAGCTTCCAGATCAATCCACCGATCAAGCCTTCCGCAGCATCATTGAAGAATTTGGTCGTGCCACTCGTGCCGGATTCCCGTTGCTCTAAAAGGTTTTCGATTAATACCCTTGAAACCTCGTTTACGCTTTCCTCGTTCTCTAAATAGATTGGTGCAATGGGATTTACCCTATGGATGATTTTATCAAAGGAAATGACCTTAAACGGGATATCGCCATCCTTGAAAAGCGGATAGGCCATTTCCGTCAGTTCAAAATCCTTATAGTCGTGAATGATCCCACAAAAGCCTTCTTTTTGAAAGTGTTTCAGAAAACCATACACCACGCTTTCGGTCTTGCCACTTCCGGCAGACCCTATGATGGATGCCCCACGTTTTACGTTTTCCAGTTTAAAATTTCCTTTGCTCGTTGCAAAGCTTACACGGTATTTACTATCGGCATTTTTTGGCTCGTCCGTTTTGTGCAAAAAAACGTACAGTCCCGTATTAATTAGCATCAGCGGACAAACCAGAACCAATGAAATTAAAATCAGTTCATTGCTGCTCGATAGGTAAAACACCAAAGTTAAGAGCAATACCATATTTAACAAAAAGGCACAACGCGTGAACCTGTACAGCATATAAAATAGCGTACTAGCCAAACCAATGATTAGGAGTATTGTTATAAAGTTGTCCAGTTGCATAACAAAGATTTAGATTCCGATAGAACTTGATTTTATGGCCACGTCCACACCTTTGCGCAGCTTATTGAAAACCTTTAGGGCAAGCTGCGCCTGATTGGTCGGGATGCTCGGCATTATCGGGATACCTGTTTCCCGCATCAGTTTGAAAGCGATGGCCTTTTCATTGGTGGGCAATTTCATAAGGGAAGCAAAATAGATTTTTGGGTTTTTAATAAAATCCTTCCGTGCCTTGTAAGTTTCCGCAAAGTTCCTTTGGTAGCCAAAAGTCTTATCAAAGGTCTTTTCGGCATTTTCAAAAAATTTATCCCGGTCAAAGCCCCTTTTGACTTGTTTTCCTCTCATCTCTACATCGGAAGCTTTGTATTTGCTCCCGGGCGAAAGGCTGAACGAATTGGAAGCATCCTTTCGGCTCACGATAATGTGGATATGGCTTTGGCTTCCGGCCTTTGGCATTCCCTGGACGATCCGTTTTCCATCTTGTTGGTGTGGGGCTTGCTTTTCTAATTTTGCGATTTCCCGTTCCCGCTTTCTCACACTTCCTTCCATTGAGCCGCTTTCAATACTTCGGATTTCATTTTTCAGCTGCAATATTTTGGTGGCAAAAGGCTGGTTTTCCTTGATCTGTTTGTCCGTTCCCTTGAAAGTTCGTTGGTGCTCGATTTTTGCATAATATTTTATATCATCGATATTGACTGGCCGTCCATTGATTTCCCGGTTGAACGATTGCACATAATCTTTCATCAGCTCACGGGTATATTTTTTTAGATCTTCGCTGCTGTTCTGTAACCGGTTCAATTCATATTTAGAAGGACTGACCGTGATCGAATAGAATTTCGGCTCTTTCTTTTTCAGTTTTGCACCGTTCCCATCAATATCTTTTACCACTTCTTCGGCCGAAATCCCTTCGCCATATTGGTTGAAAAAATGTTCCATATCTTCCTGCTCCAGACCTTGATTTTCCTTTTCCAAATAGCCCACAAAATCGGCCGAACTTTGGGAATAGTTCCCGCCCAGTTTTTGAGGTGTGATCGTGATATACATCGCTCAAAAATTTACAGTTCGTTCTTTAGATTTCGCTTTTCGCGGAAGCGTACCTCCTTCTTTTCTTCCACAAATTTCTTCTCCAAGATCAGGGGTTTCTTTTTGGGTTCTTCGGTCTGGAAAAGGGATTCGATCATCGCCACGGTGGGTTTGGTCTGGGTCTTTTCCATATCCCTCATTATGGCGATTACCGCATTGATCCGTTTCTTTAGATTGGCCTCGATCGTCCTTCCGGTCGGGCCCAGTTTTTCCCGTGGCGAGATTTCGTTGTAAAAGAAAAAATCGAGCATCGTGGCCATTGCCTCGGTGTGCGATTTAAAGTGTGTTCTTGAAAATTGCTGGAAACGTTTCGCCGTTTCCTTTTTGAACCTAATGCCGATAAATGAGTCCATAATTCGCCGATTTGTCGCAAATCCTTCCCTAAAAATGGGTGCTTACGGGGCATTTGTCGCAAATTGTAGAAATCTAAATAATCGGCTAATTTTTAAGTAATTAAAAATCAGATGATTAACAAGGAATAGGAGTGCTTAACATCGCATCGCGTGTTACCCTCTTGCTACTCCTTTTCGTTCGCCACGGGCGAACAAAAATTTCGTACAATCTGGCTAAAAGCCAATTGCCAATTTCAGGGGAAAAATTTCCCGTTATGTGATTTTTCGATGGGCAGGGTTATCGGCGAAAGTCAAAAAATGGATACCCCTGCGTAAAATTGAATGCTGAATTTCAGCGAAATAAAGATAGGTATTTTTCAACTTATGGGATATAATTTTCTTAAAAAATAGCTTCTGTTTTTAGAAAAAGTATTAAATTTAAACAGTAGACCTTTCAAGGTCTAAAGAACAAAGGGAAAATTCAAGTAACAGCGAATTTTCCCTTTTTAGTTATTATATGTACCCCTGAAATTTCAAAGGTTTTTCCATTCCTATTTAGACAATTTCAAATATTAAACACATAGGTATAACTGTACAGATTCCGTAGTGCTTCCTCTTCGATCATCACATCAAAATTGGTGCAATGCTTTTTTGAATACTTCCGAATATCATCGCCAAATTTTTGTTCAACGTCGTTTTTTGAACTTTCCAAAAGGCGTTCTTGGGCTTCCCCGTTCAGGTCTGAAAAATTTAGATAAATCATAATTTTTAGGTTTTGAAGGGTTAGTATTCGCTCGGTAACATCAACGTATTATCCACAAAAAATAACCTTAATTCATCAAGTGGAAAATCCGTTACATTGTATCGGTGGGTTTCAAAAATATTTCCATTGCCATCACTATAAATTATCTCGGCTTCATACCCAGAATAATCCTGTTTGTCCTTGGGCAACCTTTTAAAGTCGATGGTTACAAAATAACTTTTGTCCATCAAGGTTTTAGCAAATGCAGAGGAATCGGTAATCAGCCAAAAACATTCCGCAGCTTCCGCCAAATATTTTATTCCGTTAGTGTATCGGGTTCTTAATAATGGGATTTGAAACACGGTTTCTGAACCGTGAAAATGTTGTAATCCCTCTTTGATTTCGTTAACTTGTGCTTTCATTGTTATCTAATTTTAATTAATGGATAATGAAAAAGAGGGCGAAACTTTAGACGGAAACGCCCTCTTTATTTTTAAATTAATCGGCTTAACTATTGCCGTCCTTAGTACCTAACAAAAGAATTTCATTGGCTTCCACTTCGGTAACATATCTTTTGATACCGTCCTTGTCCTCGTAGCTTCGGGATTTCAGTTTTCCCGTTACCCCGATTTCTTTGCCCTTTCCGGCATATTTCTCGATGATTTCGGCA
>Ga0207888_100355_pt1 | contig 18872 bp, 16 predicted proteins | sample LinPmetageLP43_FD_184055 | JGI IMG/M metagenome (GOLD analysis project Ga0207888, IMG submission 184055) | Marine viral communities from the Pacific Ocean - LP-43 (SPAdes) | ecosystem: Environmental > Aquatic > Marine > Oceanic | place: Pacific Ocean | collected 2010-08-27 | reverse complement strand
GATCGATTATTGATCAGTCACGGCCGCCAATGAGCGGTAATGGCGGTAACCCGCACAGTCTGCGAGACTTGCTGGGGACCTATGAGAAATCCGGGCTAGAAGCGGATTACCTGATAGTCGGCAGCGGCGCAGTGGGTATGGCCTTCGCCGACACGCTGCTGACCGAGTCCGATGCCAGTATCATCATCGTCGATCAGCACCAACGCCCCGGTGGCCATTGGAATCTGGCCTATCCTTTTGTCACCCTGCACCAACCATCCGCGTTTTATGGCGTCAGCTCCCGCGAGTTGAGCAAAGGCCGCAAGGATGAAGTAGGGCTAAATAAAGGACTAGGCGATCTGGCCTCAGGTACCGAAGTGCTCGCTTACTTTGATGAGGTCATGCGCCACCAGTTTCTGCCCACCGGCCGCGTGCAATATTTCCCGATGTGCCACTACCTTGGTGACGGCCTATTCGAGCAAAGCCTGACCGGGAAGCGCTTTCATGCCAATACGCGCAAGACGGTCGACGCCACTTATCTGAAAACCAGCGTACCCGCCAACCATACTCCCAGCTTCAAAATTGACGCCGGCGTGGCCTTTATGCCACTCAACGACCTGCCCAAGGTCAAGCAACCCGCTGATAATTACGTGGTAATCGGCGGCGGAAAAACCGGTATCGATGCCTGCCTGTGGCTGCTGGAGAATCAGGTAGACCCTGATCGTATATGCTGGATAGTCTCGCGTGATGCCTGGCTGCTCGATCGCCGCAATACCCAATCGACTGAGGAGTTTTTCCATAGCAGCATTGGCGCGGTTGCTGCTCAGTTTGAGGCCATCGCCCAAGCCGACTCGGTCGATGACTTGTTCAACCGGCTGGAACAAGCGGGTGTGCTACTGCGGATTGATCAAACCGTAAAACCCAAGATGTTTCACGGCGCCACCATCAGCCAGCTCGAACTACAGCAACTGCGCCGCATCAAGAACGTGGTGCGCAAGGGCCGCGTGACCCACCTGCAAACAGATCAAATCGTACTCGAACAAGGCAGTATTCCCACCTCAACAAACAATCTATACATTGACTGCTCGGCCAGCGCCATTACCAACCTGGCGATCAAGAAAGTCTTTCAGGGCAACCTGATCACCCCGCAGACTGTACGTTCCTATCAGCCCGTTTTCAGCGCTGCTTTCATAGCCCATGTAGAAGCCTGTTATAACGATGAGGCAGAGAAAAATCGTATTTGTTCTGTCGTGCCGCTGCCCAATCACGATACCGACTGGATTCGCATGATGGCCGCACTGATGATGAATCAGTACCAATGGTCACAGGTACCGGAACTGCGCGACTGGCTGCTGGCAAATCGGCTGGATGGAATGGGCAAGCTGGTGCGCAGCGCCAGCAAGGACGATGCAAAAAAACAGGCGATCCTTACCCGCATGCGCAACAATTCAGCGCCAGCCATGATGAAAATTCAGCGCTTTCTTGCCGACATCAACTAACCGAAAGGGACTAAGCCATGCAGCAATTTCAGGTGCAAAAAAACAACTTCATGACGCAGCGGCTAGTAACACTGAGCCCGCAAGAACAACTTGAGACGCTGGCGGACGGCGAGATTCGCCTAGCCGTCGACAGTTTTTCCTTCACCGCCAATAACATCACTTATGCTGCCGCAGGCGATCAACTGGGTTACTGGCAGTTCTTTCCGCCAGCCGGCCAACAAACCGAGGGCTGGGGCGTCATCCCGGTTTGGGGCTTTGCCAACGTAATTGAGTCCCGTTGTGATCAGGTGCCCGTGGGTGAGCGACTGTTCGGCTATTTCCCACCGGCAACCCAGGTAATCATGCAGCCCACCCACATCTCAGACCAGCGTCTGGTCGATGGCATAGCGCACCGCAGCAAGTTGCCGCCGGGCTACAACAGCTACAGTCGCGTGCTGCACGAACCGCACTACGACGTCAGTGCCGAAGCCGAACGCATGCTGCTGTGGCCGCTGCACATAACCTCGTTCTGCCTCTGGGATGCACTCAAGGACAAAGCCTGGCGTGGAGCACAGCAGGTCATCATTATCAGCGCCTCCAGCAAGACCAGCATCGGCCTGGGCTATGCGCTTTACCAGGACGACGAAGCCCCCGCCACCGTCGCACTGACCTCAGCGCGCAATATGGCGTTGGTCGAGCGTCTCGGCATTTATGGCAGCGTGGTGGATTACGATCAACTGAGCAGCATCAACCCGGATTTGCCCAGCGTGATCGTCGATATGTCCGGCAACAGTGCGCTGTTGAATGCGCTAAGCCAGCATTTAGGAGACAACCTGAACTACTGCATCAATGTCGGCCTGACCCATTGGGATGAAACCAAGGCAAACTCGGATATAGCCGCAGATCGCCGCGAATTTTTCTTTGCGCCAGCGCATATTCAGCAACGCATGAAAGACTGGGGCCCACAAGGGTTTGCCGAGCGCAGCCAGCGCTTCCTGCATGAAGCGGCGACCTGGAGCCGTGAATGGCTGAAGGTGAAAGAGCTACAGGGTCTGGCGGGTCTGGCTGCGGTTTACCCCGACGTTTGCCAAGGCCGCATAGCGGCAGATGAAGGTGTGGTCATCAAACTGGCTACCGCGCAATAAGCCCATGCGCTTATGCCGCAAAATAATGGATGCAGATAGTCCTGTACCCATACTGCAGCATAGGCGCAAATTGCCAGCTATTCACCGCCGATAGCCGCACGAATCAAACCTGCGCGCAGTCAATGGCAGCTAAATAACAAGGAGCAGAACATGAGCGAGTTTGCAGGCAAGACCATCGTCATCAGTGGCGGCGCCGAAGGTATCGGCCTGAGCATTGCAATGGCCATGGGCAAACAAGGCATGAACGTCGTGCTGGGCGACATCGACAGCGAGCAGTTAAAGCTCGCCGAAGCAGAGCTACAGCAAGCCGGTGTTGAGGTACTCACCGCGCAAATGGATGTGACCAAACTTGAACAGTGGCAGGCACTGGCCGATCAGGCCATCGAGCGCTTTGGCAAAATTCACATGCTGGTCAACAACGCGGGGGTCGGCGGTGGTACCGGCAGCATCGAGCAGACCGACAACAACGAATGGCGCTGGGTAATGGACGTCAACCTGATGGGGGTCATCAACGGCACTCAGGTCATGGTGCCGCACATCAAGCAGCATGGTGAAGGCGGCTGGCTGCTAAACGTCGCTTCCATGGCCGGGATGGGCGGCGTGCCCTACGGTGGCGCCTATACTGCCAGTAAGGTCGCGGTCGTCGGCATGTCGGAAAGCTGGTACGCCGAGCTGCAACAACACAACATTCAGGTCTCTGTGCTCTGCCCCGCTTTTGTTAAAACGCGTATCAACCTGTCTATGCGCAATAAACAAAGCGACTATAAAACCGGCGGAGCCAAAAAAGAGATCACACCACAACAGGCTGCCATGGCAGCACACATGCAGAAGATCATTGATAACGGTCTGCCGGTAGAGATTGTTGGCGAGCGGGTAGTGGAAGCACTCAAGGCAAAAGAGCTGTACATATTCACTCATCCCAACTACCGCCCAACCACCCAGGTACGCGCCAAGGCCATTGATGCTGCCTTTGAGCGTGCCGCCGCCAGCCCCCTACTAGCCGATGTGGCCGACCAAGAAATCATCAGCTTCGGCTAACTCGCACTTAGCGTCGCCAGACTTCCAATCAGCCTGGCCGAGTACCGCTCTGGCGGCGGTGCTCGGCAGATGCAGCTATCAGAAGCTGTAGCTCAAACTCACCTTGGCATTACGTCCCTGTGACGGGGCGCTATCACCAGACAGCGCAGCGTAGTGGAAGCTATTCAGCACATTATCCACGGTGAGTTTTACGCTGAGGTCGGCCAAGGAGCCGCTCTTGGGTGACCAGTCAGCGAACAGACGGTGCACATCGTAGCTTTCGTTTGCATAAGTATTCCAGGTGCGTTCGGCGCTAACGTAATAGCTGTCGGAAGAAAGTCGATCCGTTTTGCGCACAAACTCACCCTGCCAGCCCAGCTGCAAGTCGATTTCCGGAACTTTCAGCCCCAGCATGGCAACCCATTTGACCGGCGGAATATCCCGAGCCCAAACGTTGGGGCCCCAGGGGTTGCTGTAAGCCCCTTCATGCTTGCCCTCGGTCCAGGCATAGGAAAGGCTGGCAAACATTCGACGGCTATCATAGTAGCTCTCCAGCTCCGCACCGCGAATTGTCGCGCCATCCAGGTTGCGATAATTGGACAGCGGCAGATAGTCGGCACAACTATCACTCACACTGCCTCCATTCTGCGCCTGGTTCTCACAAGCAATAGATCGGAGTTTAAAGATCTCATCACTAATCTTGTGACGATACAAAGTAGCGCGCAGCTGCAGGTTATCATCGGCGACAATGAGGTCAGGCAGGCTAACCACGGCACCAGCACGCACGCCGCGAATACGTTCTGCATCCAGACCACGGCTGGTTGAGCCCCAGGTCGAGGAGCTCTGCACCTCATACTGCTCATCCAATACCGGCGCCCGCCAAGTACTTGCGTAGTCAACAAACACACCAAGCTGCTGATTGACCCGCCAGAAAACGGACAAGCGAGGCGACCAGCCAGCATAGGTAACGGAACGATAATCATGCCCCATTTCGGGATTGTTATATCGACTCGCGAGATTCTGCTTACCCTGGTTACGCACGTGATCGTAGCGCAACGACGGGGTAACAGTTACGTCCCCCAGCGTGATCGCGTCCTGCAAATAAAGGCTGCGCACCTCTTGCTCGCCGGCAGGCATAAAATAAGGCTGGAACCACCCGAAGTTATACTCCGGCTTGTCGTCATAATCAGGGTAATGCATCAGCACTTCCCGCGAATGCTCACGCCACTGGGCACCTGCAGTCAGCTCATGCGCCAGCATTCCGGTATCAAACAAACTGATGTTGCGCGCCTCGAACATCCGGTCGGTATATTCGGTGTTCATATACTTGCCCCCTGAGGTGAGACCGAAATAGGCATCATCGTCACGGGTATCCGTCTGATCGGTACTGGAGTAGGAATAGGTCAGCTCAAGATCAAGCAGTGGATTATCCACAGGCTGGTACTGATACTTGCCGACCCAAGTGGTATCAACCAGCTCACGGTTAGACGTCAGGCGATTAAGCGCAGCCTCAAGGCTTCCGTACTTTTTGATGGAGTAGAGGCTTGGCACTACGAAGCTGGTTGCCGCAAACGGCGTACGCAAGTTGCTCTCGCTGCGGCTGTAGCTCAGCCCGAAACTATGCTCCAGTGTCGGGTGAAAATTACCTTTGACCAGCATCGAATCCTGATTCTGTGCAGTACTGGGGTAGCGCTTTGGATAGCGGTACCCCTCATCAAGATCAATGTGGCCAGCGAGCTTGATGTCGTCCCCATCGCGATGGCTCTGGTAATACAAACCATCAAACATGCCATCTTCGGTACGGCCAAACACCGAGCCCGTATAGATTTGCTGGTGGTCGTTACTCTGATACCCGTATTTTACGAAAGCACCCGTATTACGCCCCGGCTTGAGCATATCGGTGGCGTCGCGGGTTTCCATATGCACGGTACCGCCAAAGCCACCATTACCGGTGAGCGCCGAATAGGGCCCCTTCTCCACCTCAACGCTTTTGATCAACTCTGGTTCGATGAAAATGGTGCCTTGTTGATAACGCTCAAAGCCGCTTTTATTCGCGCCATCCAGCGTAAAGGGCACATCTTCAGCGTCCCCCAAGCCCCAGATATTGACCCGCTGACCGCCGGGTTTGACCGACCCGGTCATGCTGACGCCCGGCAGTGTTTGCAATAACTCCGGAACGTTACCGGCCTGCTGACGCTCGATCTCACGACGCCCAAGGGTAGAGCGTCCGACGTTCGTGGAGTTGACCGAGATTCCATCGCCTACCACCGTCAACGCCTGTAGCGTGATGCCATTGTCTGGCGCGCTCGCGGCGGCTGGCCGTGGGCGAATAACAAAACTGCCTGCGGCAGGTACCAGTTCAAAACCTGATCCCTGCAACAACAACTGCAGTACATCAACCGCCTCGTAGTTACCGCTCACAGGCGGCGCAGCCACATGGCGCGTCTGGCTCTCGTCAAACAGAATCTGGATCTGACCCTGTTGCGCCAATGCAGATAAGGACGCGGAGAGCGATTGTGCGGGTAACTGCACACTGATGGGAGCAGCGTGCAGACTGCTGCTGATGAGCAAACTGAGCAAACTTAGGCGGGTAAAACCAAGGCGGGTATTGCGGGTACTCATTGCGCTCTCCTGTGCGTACTCCGGGGGTGACACCCAGAAAACGCAGCAGGTCGAGAAACCCTCACATCTAAATGAAATATATTTTCATTTAGATTAGCTTTTAGAGCAAATCAAAGCGGTTGCAGCATCACCCGACCGTCATCCGTTCGACTTATCTGAACGGGCAGCAGCAGCGGCAGTGCCTGCAAAAACAGCTCTGGTTGATGAATATCCAGGCTGCCTGATACGCGTTTTGCGGCCAGTTGGGCATCGGCCACCAGCACCGGTCGATCGAGATAACGGGATAACTCTTGCGCCAGCTCACCTAACGACCGATCGCGAAAAATCAGCATGCCCGTGCGCCAACTACCGATTTCATTGGTCGGCAACTCACTATTGCGCACCAGCCCGCGGCGATAATCCACTTCGGCCACCTCCCCCACCTGCAGCAACTGCGGCGCGAGCCCTTGCGTACCGGGATCTACTTGCACAGTGCCCTGCTCTACCGCCACTGCAACGCCCTGGTCGCTGCGACGCACATTGAACCGCGTGCCCACCACGCGAACCTCTGCATCACCCACGCTGATCAGAAAGGGTTTTGTCGCATCCGGACTGACGGAAAAAAAGGCTTCGCCAGCACTCAGCTCCACCTCACGCCGATCACGGAAATACCGCACATGCACTTGCGCGCCTAGGTTAAGAACAACTTCACTGCCATCCTGCAGCTGCAGGGTACGCAATTGCTGCTGATCAGCACTGGCGTTGAGTTGATAAGTCGGCTGCGCGTACCAGTTAGTCCCTAGCGCCATACCTATTGCCAGTAGCAGAGCAGCCGCCAACGTCAGCATTGACCTAAACCGGGAGCGTCGCGAGGGTCCAACAGGGAGCACCACAACCTTCTCTGACTCAAGCGCAGGTCGCGTCAACAGATCACAGTCAGCCCAAAGTAATTGCATGTCGTCATACGCGATCGCATGCGCCTCACTTTGCTGTAGCCAGGTCTGAAACGCAGCCTCACTGGCGGAATCCAGTGGCCCATCCTGACGGCGACTGAACCACTCGGCGGCCTGCTCCTCGATTGCGCTCGCGGGTACCTCAACACTCATTCGCACCTCCCGGCGCTGCGCAGCCCTGAGCGCGCGTGGCGGCGACAATGCAGCATGGCGCTGGCGATATGTTTTTCAACCATACTCAAAGAGATTCCCATCCGTTGGGCAACGGCTGCCTGCGACAGACCGTCAAACTTGTGCAATACAAACGCCTGTTTACGCTTGGCGGGCAAGCCCTCGAGCGCCTCGGCCAACAGATGCAAGCGTTGCTGTTGCTCAATCATGCGCAAAGGCCCTTCTGTCTGCAATGCTTCGTCTGCTTCCGACGCGGATTCGTCCAACTCGACCAGACCTGCACCCGTGCGTACCTGCTGACGCCGCCAATGGTCGTATAACAGGTTGCGGGCGATACTGAACAATAGAGGTCTGGGCGGGCAGTCCTGTGATTTTTGCTCGGCAGCAGTACTGCCCAACCACCGCACAAAGGCATCCTGCGCCAGATCGTCGGCATCTGCCGCGTTGCTCATGCGCTTACCCAAAAAGCGCCGCAGCTCGGTTCGCAGGCCGTTGAAATCAGCCGCAGCGAGCGGCCGTGAACGATCACTCACAGACGAACCATCCACAGCGAAGGAGCATAGCTGGACACAAAAGACCTCCGACAACGCGCAGCCTGAATAGCTGCACACGGTAACAAGAACAAATCACAAACAGTAACGATTATCATTATGAGGCAAGCACATGCATTGATGTCAAGCCGCCACTTTCAGCCCAGTAAGCCATTGCTCCATAAAGAGCAATCGGGCGACCCAAGCCAGCGCACTAGAACTCAGGTCAGAGCTACACCCAACAGCTCCTGACATCTCTCGCTGGATACGAATGAAAAAAATCTCAATTTCATTACGGGAAAGCAGCGGGTCATTCGTTATCTAGGTAAGACGCAGTAAAGGTCGCTTCCAGGCGCCCCAGCGACTTCCGACGATATCCCGTACGCAAGGACCCGCCATGATCACGGCAGACAACACCGCATTACCCCTGAGTAGCTACCTTAAAGAGCAGACCACCTCGACCCACGAGAGCCTCGACAGGCGCATCATGGCGCTAGCGCCCTTCTCCAACCGCGAGCGTTTTGCCTGTTTCCTGCGGATGCAGCTGCGCCTGCACTACGCCACAGCACCGCTGTACCAAAACCCCGCGCTGCAAGCCATGTTGCCGGGTCTGGCCGAGCGCAACCGCCTCGATGCCGTGCAGTTGGACTGTGCCGACTTCAATCTCAGTGAGCAGCAGCAAGAAGAGGATCGCTTGGCTGGGACATCCATCAAGCCGACCAACACGCAAGAGGCAATCGGCTGGCTCTATACCCATGAGGGCTCCACCCTGGGCGCGGCCTTCCTGCTCAAGTACGCAAAGGACCAACTGGGTCTTTCAGAATCCTTTGGCGCACGTCACCTGGCAGGCCATACCGAGGGAAGAGGCCTGCACTGGCGCCAGTTCAAGCAGGCACTGGACAATCTTGATCTTACTCCAGAGGCGCGCACAGAAGCCGTCGAAGGCGCTCGTGCCGCCTTTGCTTTTGTACGAGCGTCGGTAGAAGAGCTGATGGCCGATAATCAGCCCGCTGCGGCAGTCTGATGTTACGGCGGCTCGGCTGGCGCATGCTGGCCCTGACCTTTGTAGCCCTAGGGTTCATTGGAGCCGTGTTGCCCGGCATGCCGACCACCGTCTTCATGCTGCTGGCGGTCTGGGCAGCCAGTAAGGGGTGGCCGCCGCTGGCGGATTGGCTGTTGAACCACCCCCGCTTTGGTCCACCGATACACAACTGGCAAACGCACCGAGCCATTCCCCGCCGCGCCAAGTGGCTGGCGGGTATCAGCATGCTCGTCAGCATGCCAATCATTTGCCTGACGGCACCCAGCGCCTGGGTGCAATGGTTAGTGCCGTCAAGTATGTGCCTGGTGCTGCTGTGGCTCTGCAGCCGTCCGGAACCACCCTGCCCTCAACCCTGAACCGCGTTAACTGCGCGAGGATAATCACTCATGCGATCGCTGACTCTCCTATCCACCCTGCTGCTCAGCTTGCTGCTGGGCAATGCCGCCTTGGCGCAGACGACCGAGCCCGGCACCGAGGGCCAGGCCAGCAATGCTGCGCAAGCAAGCACCGAGGAAACCTCTGCTGCTAGCGCCGATGGGTTGCCCGCGCCTGAGATTGAGCCCGCTTTGGCCCAAGCCCAAGCGCTTCCACACGACCTGTCGCCCTGGGGCATGTATTTGGCCGCTGATTGGGTGGTCAAGGGAGTCATGATTGGCCTGCTCATCGCCTCGTTACTGACCTGGTCGGTATGGATTGGCAAACTGATTCAACTCGCGCAGGCGCGCCGACGCGCCAACCGGCTACTGCACCTGTTGGTCGAATCCGAGCACTTTGCCCAGGCACGGCAGCACAGCGCACAGCAGCGCGGGGCGGGAATGGACTTGCTGCAAGCGACCGCCCACGAATTGGCACTTTCTGCGCGTGGCCCTGCCAGCGATGAGGGCATCAAGGAGCGTATCGGCGCACGACTGGATCGCGTGCAGATTCACGCTGGCAGCCAGATGAACAAGGGCACCGGCATACTCGCGACCATAGGCTCCATCGCGCCTTTTGTCGGTCTGTTCGGGACCGTGTGGGGCATCATGAACAGCTTTATCGGTATTGCCCAGTCGCAGAACACCAACCTCGCTGTCGTCGCGCCCGGTATCGCCGAGGCCTTGCTGGCGACCGCCTGTGGCCTGGTAGCCGCGATTCCAGCGGTGGTGATCTACAACCACTTTGCGCGGGCTATTAACGGCTATCGCGCGCAGTTGGGTGATATCGCCACGGCGCTGCTGACGCTGGTTAGCCGTGACCTGGATCGGCAACAGGGAAACCAAAACGCCGACGCCGAAGACCAGCACCAGCCAGTCCCCATCAGCATGGGGCGGCACTGATGAGCTTTAACCTGTCCGGCGCAGAAGATGGTCAACTGAGCGAAAACCACGAAATCAACGTCACCCCCTTCATCGATGTGATGCTGGTGCTGTTGATCATCTTTATGGTGGCTGCGCCTCTGGCTACCGTCAGCGTGCCCGTAGACCTGCCAGCCTCTACCGCCAAACCGCAGCCGCCGGCTGACGACCCGCTATACCTCAGTGTGCAGGCAGACCTGACGTTAACGTTGGGTGAGCAACAACAGCTCACCCTGGCGCAACTGCCGGACGCCCTGACCAGCGCGGCGCCCGATACGGCGCAACGCATCTTTCTGCGCGCCGACCAGGGCATCAACTATGGCGATCTGACCGAGGTCATCAACGCATTGGGCGACGCGGGTTATCTCAAGGTCGCCCTGGTTGGGCTGGAACGTACGCCATGACACCGCTGGCAGGCCCGCAACGCAGCCGCACGCGCAGCGGGCTGCCATTCTGGCTGTCTGCCCTATTGGCGGCAGCGGGTCTGCACGCGTTGGTACTAGCCATCTACCTGTGGCATCCAAGTCAGCCCCTTGAGCTTAAGCCCCAGGCCGCCCCGATGGCCATTGAATTGGTCATGCCACTGGCTGCGCCCGCCAGTCAGCCGACCGAGTTGCCACCTGGCCCTGAACAGACCCAAGCCGATGCAGCGACGGCGCAACCGGCCAAGGTAGCAAAAGCTCAGCCCGAACTACCCGAGGTAGCCAAGACCGAGGTTAGCCTGCCAGCGAAAAAACCGACCCCCGTCAAAGCGCCCGAACCGCCGGTTGAAGAGACACCTGAAGAAACGCCCGAGCCCATCAACGAGAGTGCCAATCAGCAGGCAGCCGAACAGACGACAGCGCCACCCAGCGTAGCAACACCCAACCAGAGTGAAACAGTCAGTGCCCCTACGCTGGGCGCCGTCAGTCAACAACAACTGGATGCGCGCCAGCAGTGGGAGCAGCTGCTGTACGCGCACTTGCAACGCCATAAGCGTTACCCGCGTCAGGCACTGAGGGCGCACCAGCAAGGGATGCCCACTATTACCCTAACCATGAATCGCCGTGGCCAGGTGCTCAGCGTCAACCTTGCCAGCAGCAGCGGTGCACGCACGCTGGACAGGGAGGCGCTGGCACTCGCCAAGCGCGCAGAACCATTGCCGCTGCCACCGCCAGAGATTGCCGGTGAACGGATTACCCTGACCGTACCAGTGCTATTCTCTCTCTAACCGCAATCAGTTGCGGGCGCTCAGTACAGGGCGCAATAGAGGACTAACGCAGCTAATAATGAAACCGGATAAAACCGCTGATAACCCCGGTTGTTTCGGCAAGCCCGCGCTCAATGCCATCTGGCTATAACCATAGGCCGATAAAGATTTTTACGGCATGAGGCACTGCAGGTAAACTAGCCGGCTTTCCGGCCTTGCAAACGGGGCCGCGCTTCGCAATTTGGAAGGTTAATACGTGATTGATTTTAAGCAGGTACACAAGGCCTACCGCGTAGGTGGTCGGTCAGTGCCAGCCCTGCATCCGACAGACTTGCATATCGCTCAGGGTGAGGTGTTTGGCATCGTTGGCCATTCCGGCGCGGGCAAGAGCACGCTGATGCGCTTGGTCAACCGCCTGGAAGAGCCCTCGGGCGGCAGTATCGTGATCGACGGTGAAGACGTAACCAAACTCGATGCCAAAGGCTTGCGCCGCTTTCGTCGGCAAGTCGGTATGATTTTTCAGCATTTCAACCTGCTGTCATCCAAAACGGTCGCCAACAATGTGGCACTGCCACTGAAACTGGCCGGTGAGCTGAGCCGCGCGCAGATAGATCAGCGCGTCGCGGAACTCCTAGTGCGCGTAGGTCTGAGCGAGCACGCCGACAAATACCCCGCGCAGCTATCGGGTGGTCAGAAACAGCGCGTGGGTATTGCCCGTGCCCTATCGACCAATCCCAAGGTACTGCTCTGTGACGAGGCCACCAGTGCACTGGACCCGCAAACCACCGCATCAGTGCTGCAGCTGCTGACCCAAATCAATCGCGAGTTGAACCTGACCATCCTGTTGATCACCCATGAAATGGATGTGATACGCCGTGCCTGCGACCGCGTTGCCGTGATGGATGCCGGTGTGATCGTTGAGCTGGGTCCGGTGACGGACGTTTTCCTGCATCCCCAACACCCGACCACCAAACGTTTTGTCCGCGAGGACGAGCAGGTTGATGAGAACGATCAGCGCAATGATTTCGCGCATGTCGAGGGACGCATCGTGCGGCTCACCTTTAATGGTGACTCCACCTACACACCGCTGCTGGGCAGCGTCGCCCGAGAGACCGGGGTCGACTACAGTATTCTGGCCGGCCGCATCGACCGCATCAAGGACACACCCTACGGCCAGTTGACACTGGCGCTCACCGGTGGCGACGTTGAAGCAGCAATGCACTGCTTCACCCTGGCCGATGTGCATATGGAGGTGCTGCGCTAATGGATGCTCTGCTTCCCAACGTCAATTGGCCCGAAATATGGCAAGCCACGCTCGATACGCTCAGCATGCTGGGCGGCTCTTTGGTCTTTACGCTCATTTTCGGACTGCCGCTCGGGGTGCTGCTGTTTCTCACCGGGCCACGGCAGATGTTTGAGCAAAAGGTGCTTTACCAGGCGACCTCGCTACTGGTTAACATCTTTCGCTCGGTGCCCTTTGTCATTCTGCTGATCGTGATGATTCCCTTCACCGTGATAGTGGCAGGTACCTCGCTGGGCGTGGCGGGCGCCATTCCGCCACTGGTGGTCGGTGCTACGCCGTTTTTTGCGCGTTTGGTTGAAACCGCCCTACGCGAAGTAGACCGCGGCATCATCGAAGCCACCCAGGCCGCAGGGGCTACGCCGCGACAGATCGTGGTCAACGCCCTGCTACCGGAGGCCCTACCGGGCATCATCGCTGCCATCACTGTCACCGCCATTACGCTGGTGTCCTACACCGCCATGTCGGGCCTGATTGGCGGCGGCGGGCTGGGCGATCTAGCGGTGCGCTATGGTTATCAGCGTTATCAGCCCGATGTCATGGTCGTTACTGTTGTGCTGCTATTGGTTCTGGTGCAGGTGCTGCAAAGCGTCGGCGACCGGCTGGTAGTTCACTTCTCACGCAAGTAACTATGCTTAATGCAATAAAAAAAGCAGGTGACCGGCTATCCGCCAGCCACCTGCGTGTTATCCCACAAGGAGCCTTACGTATGAAAAAATTACTCACTGCCTTTGCCGCTGCCGCGGTATTAACCTCCCTGCCAGCATTCGCGGCAGAGAAACTGTCAGTCGCTGCTACTGCCGTGCCGCACGCCGAGATTCTTGAGTTCGTCAAACCAACACTGGCTGAAGAAGGCGTTGATCTGGATATTCACGTCTTCACCGACTACGTGCAGCCCAACGTACAGGTTGCCGAAAAACGCCTGGATGCCAACTTCTTCCAGCACCTTCCCTATCTGGAAGAGTTCAACAGCAGCCGTGGCACCGATCTGGTCAGCGTTACTGGTGTGCACGTTGAACCCTTTGGCGCCTATTCCCGCAAGATCAAAAGCCTCGACGAATTGCCCGAAGGTGCCAACGTAGTCATCCCCAACGATGCTACCAACGGCGGTCGCGCATTGCTGCTGCTGCAAAAAGCGGGCGTCATCACGCTGAAGGATGAAGGCAACATTTTGTCTACGCCGAGCGATATCGCCGCGAACCCCAAGAATATTCGTATTCGCGCGCTTGAGGCGGCCACTCTGCCACGCGTACTGGATCAGGTAGACCTGGCCCTGATCAACACCAACTACGCGCTGGAAGCCGGCCTCAACCCGACTGCCGATGCCCTGGTGATCGAAGGTGCCGACTCGCCCTACGTGAACATTCTGGTTGCGCGTTCAGACAATGCCGAAAGCGATGCCATGCAGAAATTGGCTGCAGCACTGAACAGCCCAGAAGTGAAAGCCTTCATCGAAGAGAAGTATCAGGGCCAGATCCTGCCTACCTTCGAGTAAGCGTGCCGCCCGGGCCGCAGCAAGCGCCCGACGCTGCACCACTCTGCTGTAACTGAAACGCCCGGCACAACGCCGGGCGTTTTTGTATCTGTTACTCACACTAGCTGTTCAAGCCCTTTGCACTGCGGCAAATAACCGCGCTCAGATCATCACCTGAGCGTCTGCACAGTGCTAGAATTTCCGCCATGCCTCTGTCACGCGATAACCGCCTATCTGTAGCCCTGCTGCTGTATCTCTGCACGCTGTTCAGCGTGCTGACCTGTGGCTTTCATCAGGGGCAAATGAGCGCGCAGCATCTCAGCGGCGCCGGAGTTGTGTTCTGTAATACCGATGGGCAAAACCTCGGTCTCGATCTGGACAGTGCGCAGCAGCACAGCGGCGATTTCAAACCCATGTGCCCACTGTGTTCTTCGGTAGGTGCTGGCATTGCGCTCAACAGCCTGGGCTGGTCACTGGACTATCAGCCTGCCATCGCAGCAATACCGCTACCGCCCAGCCATTGGGCGCGGCCACCGCCGCGTGCCGCCTGGCCCGCACTCAACCCCCGTGCTTCACCCGCTGCCTCTGGCGCAGCGGTGCTCTCTGCCTGATCACCGGCCGACCTTCCGTTGCGTCCACACCAGTAATCCAAACACCTTGTTTTATTGCCCATGTCTGCCCCTTGGCAGCATGGCTTTGCCTGTGGACAACAATGATGCAAACAACACTGAATCTCTTAGTCTCTCCAGCCACACAGCGCTGGAAAATCGCTTTCTCTGTTTTTTTGGCCAGCCTTGCTGGCAGCAGTTACGCCACCGATGCCACTGCACCGCAAACGCATGAAGCGCAGACGAACTCCCTTGAGTTGGCTCCCCTGGTGATTACCGCCGTGCAACAAAGCTCACCCCTGACCATCATCGCTGACCCGAAGGATGCCAGGCAGCCGGTGCCAGCCAGCGATGCGACTGACTACCTGAAAACGATCCCGGGTTTTTCCGCCATACGCAGTGGCGGCACCAATGGCGATGCAGTGCTGCGCGGTATGTTTGGCTCGCGCATCAACCTACTGTCCAACGGTGGCCAAATGATCGGGGCCTGCCCAAACCGAATGGACGCGCCCAGCTCGTATATTGCACCGGAAACCTTCGATAAGCTGACGGTCATCAAGGGACCGCAAAGCGTCATCTGGGGGCCCGGAGCTTCCGCTGGCACCGTGCTCTTTGATCGCGAGCCGGAGCAATTCAGCGAGGCGGGCACCCGTGTTCACGCCAGCGCGCTAGGTGGCTCCAATGGCCGCTTTGATAAACTGCTAGATGCGGCAATCGGCAACCCACAAGGCTATATGCGCTTTAGTGGCAACCAGGCCCAATCTGACGACTACGAAGACGGCAACGGCGATACCGTCCCCTCGCGCTATAGCAAATGGAATGGTGATGTCGCGCTTGGCTGGACGCCCGACGACGACACCCTACTGGAACTCAGCGCCGGCAAAGGTGACGCCGAGGCACGCTACGGCGGACGCGGCATGGATGGCAGCAAATTTGCGCGTGAAAGCCTGGGCTTGCGCTTTGAGCGCACCAATCTAGGTGCCATCGATAAACTCGAAGCGCGCCTTTACTACAACTACGCCGATCACGTCATGGATAACTTCCGTCTGCGCACACCAGACCCGAGCAGCATGATGCCAATGCCTATGGCGGCCGAAGTAGACCGCCGCACCATTGGCGGCCGTGTGGCCATGACGTTCAATTGGGAGTCACTCGATCTCGTTACCGGTGTTGATGCCATGCGCAGCGAGCACCGCGCACGCAGCTCCACCTACGACATGATGAGCGGCGTATACCGCGATACGGATGAGTTTGCCTGGGACAAAGATGCCGTCATGCGCAACTACGGCTTATTTGGTGAGCTGACCTGGTACCAGAGCACTCGCAATCGCATCATCGCCGGAGCGCGCCTTGATCGAGCATCAGCCAAAGACTACCGCAGCGACATCAGCAGCATGATGATGAGCCGACCCAATCCCACCGCCGGTCAGACGCGCAGCGATACCCTGCCCAGCGGCTTTATCCGCTACGAGCAAGATCTGGAAGACTCGCCTACCACCCTGTATGCCGGTATTGGTCATGTACAACGCTTCCCTGATTATTGGGAGCTGTTCTCGGCCAAAACCGGTCCGGCAGGCGCCCTCAACGCCTTTGACGGCATTCGGCCGGAGAAAACCACCCAGCTGGACGTAGGCGTGCAGTATCAACAGCAGAACCTGCAGGCTTGGGCATCCGCCTACGCAGGACAGATACGCGACTACATCCTGTTCAACTACAGCACCAGCATGATGAGCATGAACAGCAGCCAGGCCAACAATGTTGATGCGCGTATTATGGGCGGTGAATTGGGGCTGGCCTATGACCTCAACAGCCACTGGAATACCGATGCGACGCTAGCCTACGCCTGGGGTAAAAACAGCAGCGATGGCCAACCCTTGCCACAAATGCCGCCACTGGAGGCACGCTTGGGCCTGGGGTATGAGCAGAACAACTGGAGCGCTGGGGCACTCTGGCGCGTAGTAGCTGAGCAAAATCGCATCGACGAAGGGAAAGGTAACGTCGTCGGTCAGGACATGGACAAAAGCGCTGGCTTTGGCGTCTTTTCGCTCAACGGCGCTTACCGCCTGAACGAGAACCTCAAGTTCAGCGCGGGCGTCGACAACCTGTTCGATAAGGCTTACGCCGAGCACCTTAATCTCGCCGGCAACGCCGCGTTCGGCTTCCCAGCCGATTCTATTGCCATCAACGAACCCGGCCGCACGCTTTGGGCCAAAATCGACCTGGACTTCTAACCACCTCAGCAACACACGGCGTAGCCTGATTGCACCCAGGCTACGCCGCCTTACTATCGTCTTTGCCGTCATATTCTGAAATGCCTTCACCTCAATAGCTAGCCCAGCGCGCTGCTAGACTCCTACGTTTAATCACTCTGCCTGACTGCGTCTGAAACGCATTACGTCAGCAGGTGTGACGCCGACCCAACAGGGAGTCAGTAGATGAAGAACGTCACCATCCTAGCCGCATTCGCCACCTTACTATTGCCGCTTTCAAGCGCTTACGCACACACCGCTTACGGTCCCCAGCTTGAGGGCTTTGACTATCCTCACCCGGTCGAGAGTTTTACTTTCACCTCTCAGCAACAACCCCTCTCGATGGCCTACATGGACGTACCGCCAACGACTGAAGCCAATGGCCGAACAGCCGTATTGCTGCACGGCAAAAACTTCTGCGGCGCCACCTGGCAGGACACCATCGAGGTACTCAGCGCCGAGGGCTACCGCGTTATAGCGCCGGATCAGATCGGCTTCTGTCGTTCCAGCAAACCACGCGGCTATCAGTTCAGCTTTAACCAACTGGCGCATAACACGCACGCCCTGCTGGCTGACCTGAACATCGACAAGATCACCTTGATCGGCCACTCCATGGGCGGCATGCTCGCCGCGCGCTTCACACTGAATCACCCTGAACAGGTCGAGCAATTGGTACTGGCCAACCCCATCGGATTGGAAGACTGGCAACAGGCCGGGGTGCCCTATGCCACTATCGACCAGATGTACCAGGGACAGCTGCAAACCAGCTATGAAGGCATCAAAAACTACCAGTTGAAGTTCTATTACAACGGCCAGTGGAAGCCCGAATACGACCGCTGGGTAGAGATGGCCTATGGCATGTATGCCGGTCCCGGCAAAGAGATAGTCGCCTGGAATCAGGCGCAGACCGCAGAGATGCTGTTCACCCAGCCGGTGGTACATGAGTTCCCCAACATTCAGGCACCAACGCTACTGCTGATCGGCGGCAAGGATCGCACCGCCCCCGGCGCCAACCGCGCACCGGAGTCGGTAGCCCAGAGCCTGGGGCAATACCCTGAACTGGGACGCAAAACCGCCGCCGCCATTCCCAATGCGACCCTGGTCGAATTTCCCGAACTGGGGCATTCGCCGCAGGTAGAAGCGCCGGACAAATTTCATCAGGCACTGCTAGCCGGGATGGCTCAGTTGAATAGCCAATAAGCGGCCGTCATTGCAAAAAAGGCGCCCCGGAGGCGCCTTTTTTGTTGCTCATTCACTGGTTATTTATATCTCGAAGCCCAAAGCTTTAATCACACAAACCATCCCATGCCTTTAACTCAATATCGCGTCGGCTCCTCTGCACCCCCATCCGAATAACAGCACGTCAACTTGCGCTTTAGCGCCAGCCGACTGACAACATTTTACTGCGTTTTGAGACCTGACTAAGAAACGGCGGCTGACAACAGCACACTGGACAAGCTGCACGGATGACGCCGCCTGTACCTAACCCGGCCAATGCAGCAACGCCAATAATTTCGCCAAAAGAAACCGTGACAACAATCACAACAAGGCGCACCGCTTTATTCCTCCAAAATGGCTACTGAGTCACGTTCCTATCTGACTGCCAACCCGCTTTCTCATATAATACGGACGACATTGGGCTATGGCTTTCACGAGCTGTATTTACGACATACTGGAATTTTAAGGAAGGCAACAATGGCAAAATGAATCGCCCCCAGTATTCTAGACACTCGCCAGACTCTGGTAATGACGCTTTTCGTACTCGACCGGTGACAGGTCACCACTCGTGCCGTGCCGGCGCC
>Ga0207888_100351_pt1 | contig 19141 bp, 16 predicted proteins | sample LinPmetageLP43_FD_184055 | JGI IMG/M metagenome (GOLD analysis project Ga0207888, IMG submission 184055) | Marine viral communities from the Pacific Ocean - LP-43 (SPAdes) | ecosystem: Environmental > Aquatic > Marine > Oceanic | place: Pacific Ocean | collected 2010-08-27 | reverse complement strand
CTTCCTCAATTTTTTTTTCTATTTCACATTGAAGATAAATTTTTTCACTGGGTTCATGAAATTTAAAATATTCTTCTGCCTCTGAAATGATATCTTCATTAGAAATATTGCTAAAGCCAATTGCTTCCTCTTCCTCTATTCTAAGAGTAAATTTATAATTGTCACGATTTGGAATATTTTGATAGAAAGATTCTATTAAAGTTTTTGAAAGGCTAGGAGGCCTTTCAAGAATGGAGTTCAGACGAAATGTGGAAACTCTTTCATCAATAGTGACTTCCGAAAGTTTTCCAAAAAGTTTAGTGATTTCGTCTTGAATATTCATTATTCTTCTCCTGTAAAGTTTGCTTCATTTCCCTCGAAATGGTCGTAACCTGTATCTGTTCGTATGGCAATCCATTTTCGCTGTTCATCATCCCGAAAAGATTGTACAGTACTTTTGAGCTCTGGAATGTTTTCTTTTAGAATTAAATCCATTCTGTCCGTTAAATTAATTTTGTTTTTCACTTTTCGGGAGGTAACTTCTTCTGTAGCTATAGGAAATTGTGAATCAAAATTATATTTTTCCGGCAGATTTCGAACTTTTTCCATAGTTTTCGTCTTTGGAAAATCAGGATCAACGGGTTCATAATTACTTAAAATAGTGTCTAAAAAGCCATTAATTTCAAATGTTTCTCTGGATTGAAAATAGCCCACAGCTTTATTGCGAACAGCTGTGTGATCGGCCTTATGTTTTTTCTTTATATTGGCTAACACTTTACTATCTAAAAGTTTAAGGGCTGTTTTTGTATTGAATTCAGGCGTGTAAACTTCGTCCAATTCTAAATAAGTATCCCACCAATATTTTGCCATTCGAGGAGTCGTATCATAAACAAAAGTTTCAATTACTTGGTTCTCATTATTGAATCTCGCTAAAAATGCCTTGAAAATTTTCTTTTCCCATGGTAAACCACTTTTTAATGTGAAGTCATCTTCTGCCAAAAAGTTTATTTGGTCTGCTTTGCTTATAACCACTATATGGTGATCATTATCTTCGAGGTGGGCCTGGAAAAGACTTCCTTTTTGAATTTTATTTCCTAAGTGTTCAATTGCTTTTTGAGCATTTTCTTCAACATCCAACAGTCTATTAGCATTAGTTTCCTTACTAGTATATGTTCCATTTAAAAATTGACCGATAACATTCCTCACCTCGGTAGTTTCCCTGCGAAACTGAAATTTTCGTTTACTGGTTCCTTCTGTGATTTCAGCAATAAGACGGTTTGTATAATCCTTTAAATCTTGACTTTGATCGGAAATATCAATTTCCTTAATATCATTTAAATGGTGGTCTATTTGGTGTAGAGAAGTAAATTTTATATCCATAGGCTGATTAAATGTTAAGTCAGCACAAATTAGTTAAAAATAGCGAAATTTTAGATTCATTTCCTTTTATCTTCCGCCTTCTCATCAAAAGCTACTAAATTAAACAATTCTCGCATCCGGCTGCGAACCCGGTTTCCGTAGCGATCTTCCAGTTCTTCAGCGTTTAAATTAGTGGTAGCATGTGTTTTTACTTTTCTATTGGTTTCCAGGAAGAGATCATACCTGGAGAGTAATACTTCTCCCATAACATTAAGGTCTTTACCGTAAAATCTACCGGGCGGTTCAACACCCATATCATCAAAACAGAAAAACCTGGAACCTCCATATTCTTCTATAGTTTTATATCCCAAATGATTAAAACTAAAGGTGACATTCCGGCAAGGAATCATTTCGTAAGGACGTTGGGCGGGAACCAGGTGTCGTAATAATTTCATCAAAGAGGTTTTGCCGCAGCCTACAGGACCTGAAAGAAGTAATCCTTTTTGGATATCAATACCAAAATTATCACAGGTAGCTTTGTCCCTGATAAAATAAGAACATAATTTCAATAGAATTTTTTTGTCTTTCTTATAAATTTTGAAATTCTTCCCGAATAGCAGTTTTCCTTTGGCATTGAGATAAATCAAAATTTTTTGGAAATCATAATGCACACATTTCCCGTCAAACTTACCTAATGAATATTCAACGCCACCTTCTGTAATTTTAGAGGGGTTGTCCATAATCTTTATTTTTTGTGGTTCGCAGGTTGTCCCTGAAATGGGATGCTGCCTTTTTATTTAATCTATTTTTTTCTTTCATAAGCGATTTTTGTTCAACCCAATATTTGGCAAGAGCTCGCCAATCTCTCACATCAGAACCATCGCTTGTCTGCCACTGCCTGTCTTCATAGTACTCGTAGAACTCTTTTCCATAATCAGGATTAAAATTTTTATTACTAAAAAAATCCAGTACCACCTTCAAACTGTTTGGATGTTTATTATGTTTTATTGGTTTAGTATTGTTTATAGTAGATACCAAAGCTTGTCCACTGGTGGGACAGTGTTGGTCTATTACTTGTTCCCTTATGGGATGGTAGCGTTCCGCAAGCTGTTCTAATTTGGGATCGTAATGGTCTTCCTTAGGTTCATCACTTGTCCCAATGATAGACATCTTGATTTTACTGCCTTTGTATGGATTATTGGAAGGAAAGTATTCCAGGTAACTCCAGGCATTCAGATCGGTTATACATCGGTGATAGGTGGATTTTGAACCTATCTTTGACGCATTCATTAAATCCCTTCGGTTCACGAAAAAATCCGACGCAAACCTGCTGCTATTCCATTCCTGGAATAAAGCCATATACAAGCTGATATGCGTTGGATTTAGACGATCATCAAAATAAAATTTTTCAAAAGCGGCGTTTAAAAGCTTTATATAATTCATCGCTTAATATTCTAAATGATGCACGCGATTCTCTTCCATTACTTTTTGGATTTCATCCATCTCGTAATAAATAAGCCCCCCTATTTTGGTGTACGGTAGGGTGCCGTTTATTCTTAAGTTTTGAAGCGTTCCAGGACTTACTTTTAGAAGCTCCATAACTTCAGCAGATTTCAGGTACTTTTTAATCTTTCCTGATTTTTGCTGGGCAAGCAGTTTTTTAATGTCATCCAGCAGTTCCATTTTAAATTCTCTTAAATCGTCGGTGGTAATAATTGATGTTGGCATAATACAATGGATTTTAAAAAGGGGACTATAGGTTATATTAATTTAAATAGCCCCCTTCAGGTTATTAAAGAAGTCTCCTTTCAAAATTGTAATTAACCTTTGAGAGTTTTTATATAGGGATGTGGGAACTACGTAAAACTTTAACGTTTCATAGTTTTTGATACGATTTGAGATAATTTGGTAAATTCAGTGCCTTGAAAAATGAATTTTGTGCTGGAATTAATAGACAAAACCGAAAACACGTAACTACGTGGTTACTTACGTGTTTTTAGAATAAAAAATAAAAGGAAATTGAAAGTGGTTGCACTCCTTTGCAAGAATCGAAAAGTATTGGATAATGAGATGGAGAAAGATAATTTACTAGCAGGGCAGGGGTCTAGGGTTAGTTTGCACTATTAATCATCATCCTTATTCATTTTGGCCTCCAGCAACATTATTAACAGGTTTAAGAATTTAGTGCGGTCGCCTTTTCGAGCTTTAATATTGGAGTAGGTTTTATAGGGATTATCCAGCTTGATATTAAAAATATCCTCGAAAGCCTTGCAAATGGTAATAATGTCTGATGTTCCGTGGTTTAAATATCCGCTGGCAAACAAGGCATATATAAGCTCAATTAAATCGGTTTTTCCGCCTGACCAGACTAAGAGACTGGGTTGTCGTTCTCTAAATTCAGAACTACTGCCGGGCTCTAACCGCTCTAATTGTTCACGGATATAATGGATGTAACGATACAGTGCCTGTACTTTGGCCCAAAGCATATCATGACTGGTAGAAAACTCGGGATTTTCGTAATAATTAATGGAAGGGGTAAGGGAAAAGTCCACCTGACTCTGACGGCTAAAGAACTGATGATCCAGATAACTATGGTTTTGTTCCATATAATGAACAAATCCGTTATTCGTTGAAAAGAACTTATTGATTTTCTTGATTTCTTTTTTCAGAAATCGCACTTTATGAGAGTTCCCTGCTTTGGGCAATAAGAGCTCGCAAGAACGTACCTCAGTGAAATAGATAAGGTAGCTCATCGGGTAGGGTTTGATGTTTTTGAAAAAATCAATTTCCGATTGGCTATCCTCAAAATCTTCCCGGTCCACCAGCTTTTGCAATCTGGATAAGGTTTTGATACAAAGGTTTATGCCGCATTCAGCCTTTTTTAAATCGGTATCCTTTGACCTAATGAGGCCTTCAACCTTTTCGCTAAATGTCGACATTACTTTCTCGTACATGCGAGTTGTATTTAATGAAAACAAATAATACCGTTGTTGCGCTATTTTCAATATGGTTTTTTAAAGGGTAAATATTAAAAAATATGCTTCAAAGGGGGGTGTTAATCTTTTCGTAGCCAATCTAATGCTTCAAATGTAAAATTGTCCTGGGTTTGTATATAGGCACAGTTTTGATGGATTTCTGCCCCTAATTTTCTTTTTTCGAAACCTGCAGTTAATCCAAAATCAATTTTAGTTGCGCCAAGGGTTTTTGCCTCTATTATGGAATGATATAATAACTGTCTGTAAAGCTGAAGTTCTTCATTAAACGCGTAATCAAGCCCCACTAGGCTAGGAACAAAAACATTACAATTGTTGTTGTAGTAGCAAAACATCACCCCCACGACCTTCTTATTTACCTTCAGTAATAAAAATATCCAGTTATGGGAATTGTTCATTTTAAAGAAAAGTTTTTTAGGATAATGGAAAGTGTTTAAACCGGGGTTATTTTGCTTTACATTCAGATACAATTGATAACAACTTTCTAATAGATCGTCCTCGAGAAAGGGAATCCATTCCTTCGCTACCTTATCCAGATTGGGTGTAATTTCATTTTTGAAATGTCTCCGCGAACGTTTACTTAAGGAGTTAAAATAGCCTGTAAAGGTTTTCCACGAGAAATTTTCATAGGTCGCCCCTTCCGGCATTTTAACCATAAAAAATCCATTCTTATGGAATAGCCTGGCGAGGTCTTCATCCAAAGGATCAAAATCCCTTAAAATTGTAGATTGGGGTTTAAGTTCGTGTTGGAGCTGTTCTATTTCATTTAATAGAAGGCCAATTGCCGGCTTCCAATCCCTATTTTTACGATCTAAAAACAAATGACTTCCATTGGTCATAAAGGAGCCCATAGAAAGGCAATAACTGGTATGAAGATAGGTGTCTTCCTTGCGCCTTTCTTCGATTTCAAGGGACACGGATTGAGGAGATAACATATCCTCTTTCCATAGGCCGTAAGTAAAGAAAGTAACCAAAACAGGTTTTTGATTGTCATCAGTAATAACAAGATAATAGAAGTCAAAGTTTTCTTCCGGTAAATCATTATTGGTAAAAGCAGATTCTAGAAATAACATGCCCCTGTAATCCATCAAACCGTTTTGCCCTACTGTTTGATCCCATAGGTTCTTCTCAATATCAGTAATGGATTTCTCCAATTTGCATATCAAATTATTACTGGGGTAATTCAGCGGTTTTTTCTGTGCCGTTTCTATGCCGAAGGCAAATTGAACCTGGTCCATCCGGGTATGGGTGTCTCTAAGTGCCTTAGGATAATTTTTTTCCAATTGATCTACTAAAAGGTCAATCTCCTCCTTTCGGTTATGTAAAGAAAGGGTTATCCTTAGACCTGTATTTTTAATAGGTACAGCGGGAAAAATTCCGAGATTCACATATATCCCATTCTTAAATAAACGGTTTACTAAATTATATCCGGTCTTTGGGCTACCTGCCCCGATGAAGAACACCGGGGAATCGTTATGGGCAATTAAAGGCAGATCGGTATCCAACAATCTTTTGTTGAAATATTGAATTTTTCTTTCCAGTTTGTCCTGTAACGTAAAGATTTCACTAGACAAGTGAATTTTAGCTGATGCGATGGCCGCACCAACTGAAGCAGGTTCAAGCTGGGCGGAAAAGCTCAATGGGCCTCCAAAATTACGTACCCGTTCGTAAAACTTTTTATTACTGGTAACCATTACTGCACCGCTTGCACCGAAGGTTTTACTTAGCGTGCCGAATAGAATTACGTTATGGGGCAATTCCTTAAGAATACTCATAACATAACCATTACCGTTGTATCCTTTCCAGCTCATACCATGAACATCATCAAAATACAGATGAAGTTGAGGATATTTTTCAGATAACCGCATAAGGTCTTCTACCGGGGCATAATCTCCGTACATCGAATAGACGCCATCGGCCATATACCATATTTTACTACATTTAGACTGTAATTTTTTAATCTTATCTTCCAACATCTCCAGGTTACTATGTCTTATCATTTCAACCGATACTGATCTTAATTTTAAAGGGTTTACTGCATTTTGTACGCTCCAGTGTACCTGGTGATCCAGGATGACTCCATCCCCGTCTTCTATAATTGAAGGAATAACAGCCATATGCCCTAGGGTGCTGTTTTTAGTTATGATAATATGATGCCCGTAAATTTCAGAAATTAAAAACTCCAATTCCTCATATAAATGATGTGATATATATGATTTGGACAGCGGAAATTGTGTTCCATAGTTAGCAATAGCCTGTATAGCACCTTCTTTTAATCTTTGATCTTGCTCAAGGCCCAGGTAACCGGTGGTACCAAAATGATAAAGTTCTTTCCCGGAAATATTAATATGCCTTCCGTTAAATGATGAACCTTCTGCGTAAAGATGAAGTACTCCTGCATCCTTGGCTTCGGACAACACTGAAACGACAGAGTCTAAAAAGTTGTTATGTTTTATTTTAGCCATAATAAAATATTTATTAATTGGAAGGATCTTAAATCGAATCAAAAATTAATAAAATTTAGAGCATTTCGTTGTTATTTGTCTTAATAAATCCCTTAAGACCAATTTTTTATCCCTTATTGCCAAGTTTTTTAGAGGAAATGTTATTAAATTAGTTAAAGTACACCTGGCTTAGTCATATAAATATTAGCGGATATTTCTTCTGAAGTTAGGAATTTAAAGTAGGGCATCATGGATTATATTAAAAACACTTATGCAGAGATTTATATTGAAGACGGAATACTTTATTTTAAATACCTGCCTTTTGAAAATTTCGATATAGAAGCAGCAAAAAAAATAGTTTCTCAAAGATTAAAACTTCAAAAGGAAGTTCCGTTTCCTGTACTATGTGATATAAGACAGTTAACCCTACCGGATATCAAAGCAAGACGATACCTGGCCGTAGAGGGATCCATGTTAGCAAAAGCGGTTGCATATTGGACAGATCCTATTGGAAAAGAATATCTTAGCCAGTTTTTCATTTCAGTGAACCAGCCTCCAATCCCAACCGCGGTATTTACCGCTAAGGATGATGCCGTTGAATACCTCAAAGCTTTTATAGAATGAGTCCTGAAGAACTAAAAAAACTGGGAAAGCTCAGGGAAATGATCTTTCAATTGGCCCTTGGAAATTTTGCATACAGGTTTTATTTAGCAGATATGGAGGATGAAATTGAAAATACTGGCTTACTTATGAATCTGTTAGCTGAGGAGTTAAGCGAGTTTTTTATTTACCCCGGGGTATTTGGTGAAAAGAACCTGGCAGATCCTTATGTATTTATGGCCGACTCTGATTTTATAATTACAGGAATAAATTCCCGCTTTGAAGACCTGGTTCAATATTCAGAACCGAACATAACCGGCCGTTCATTAAAAGATTTTTTAAACGTTGAATCGAACACCGAAATTAGGGAGCGATTAAAACTAAATTTCAAGGATAAGGACACTTTCTCACCAATCAAACTTCTAATTTCAATTTTGTCAAAAGATGGAAATATAACCAAATGTTGGGGCTACTGCCACTTTCTTAAGCAAGGAGGGAAGGTCTATTTTTTATTCCGGGGGTTACCCATAGGGAAGAGAAACCATAAGGATAAAATTGTTGAAACATCTAACACAAATGATAAATCCCAAATTTTAGCGCTGCAATACCAGGCAGACATATTACGCATTAGGAAAGTACATCAATATATTCTAAATAATCTACATCAAACCTTACCACCTTTAAAGATAATTGCCAAACAGTTCAACCTTAATGAGTTTAAACTTAAAAAAGGTTTTAAGGCAGTTTACCAGACTACAGTATTTAAGTTCCACCTGAACCAACGACTGGAGATGACACTACTGATGATTCGAGATACTCCTATGCCTCTTAAGATGGTTTCGAAAACCTATGGATTTAAAGATTATACTCATTTTTCAAAGACATTTAAAAAGAAATTCGGTAAAACACCAAAAGACTTTAAAAAGTCCTGGTAATACCTGCTTTATTTATAGCATCAAGTAATTTTCTATAAATTTAATACTGTTCTTCAATAGCCCAATATCTATCCCTTTAATAATCGCTACATTACTAAAAAATTAAATCCTTTATAGCCAAACCTTTATCCCTGGTTGCCAATTTGTTTTTCGCAACTTTATATTCTAATTAAAAAGTGAAGAAAATGGATGCGGGAAAATATATACAGGAATTTATCAGGTATGTATTTATTGTATTGTTGTTTTATGCGGCAACCAGCAAATTCCTTGAATATTCTCAATTCTATAATGATCTCATAAATAGCCCGGTTTTTGGAAATGAGCAAGTGGCATTATTTATTTCCTGGTTTATTCCGATAATAGAATTAGCTATTGCAGGATTTTTGATTAGCTCCAGATACAGGAACATAGGTTTATGTTTAGCATCAGGCCTCATTTTTCTTTTCACGGTTTACATTATATGGATACTGGAATTTAGTAGTAATATTCCCTGTTCCTGTGGAGGGATAATAAATAACCTAACCTGGCAGGAGCACCTTATATTTAATAGTTTTTTTCTGTTTTTAGGGATACTTGGAATATATCTGCAAAGTAGAAATAGGAGTAAAGTATATATGAAATAGTATTGCGCAATACTAAGAGCGCCTAACACCTTTAACGGGTATAGGCATATTGTTTAATTAAAATTTTTAAAATCATGAAAAATTTCAAGTTTTTAATGCCTATGTTGGCATTTGTAATGGCCGTTGGAATGGCATTCGCTAATAAAGCAAATGTTCAGACCGATGGATGGATTAACCTAAATGGGGTAGCAACCCAATTGGAAAATAACGACCCTTGTATTCCAGGGAACGAAACCTGTAGAGTGACTTTCCAGGATGATGAACAGGAACGTGAGTTCACAGTTTATGAAAGTCCAGCACTAGAAACACCAAAACAAAGTGTTTCTGACGATGCTTATGAACTACCGGAAATGCCAGAGTAGCATTTGAAAAAGCCCTGGATTTCCCAGGGCTTTATTTTTCACATATGAAACGTTAGCGCTATTTAGGCTTCCCAAAGAATTCATACAGGTTTTCTTTTTTCAAAAACATTTCAGCTGTTCGCATAAGCATGCTAGGGGTTAATGTTGCTACATATTTTTCGATTTCCTTTCTATCTTTCGGTAGGAGTCCATATCTGTGATAATCATGCAGATGCGATAACTTTATTGAAGTATCTTCCTCCCGATTAAAGGAGTATTTAGGAAGTACTCTTTGCTGTAAAATATATTCTAATTCTTGATGATCTATTGGGACTTCTTTAATTTCCTGAACAACATCATAAATATCATTTCTTATTAAGTCCACCTGCTGTTTTAGTGTAGGAATAGTAATAGAGACTCTGGATAAATCATACATTTCATTTTCAGAATACCCAATGGAAGAATCGTATATGGCTCGCCTTTTAGTTTCACGTAAGTTTTTTATACGTTCAGCCAGCATTTTGGTAAGAATCTCAATTTGTAAACGAGTTTTCCAGTCATCTGCCTTCAGTCTTTTCAGGTAACTTATCGTTAGCATCCTGTTTTGATCAGGAATAGAGGCAATATTTAGCGTCTTTCTATAAGGAGCTTTTGGTAACTCGATAACCTCCTTGGTTAAATTAGTATTTGGTTCTATGGTTCCAGGGGATAAATTGCCCAGGTACTTATCTATTAGCGGTAATATTTTTTCCGACTTTATGGAAGTATGAATCAAAAATGTATAATCTTCTGCATTCTTAAAAACAGATTCATATATAGCATACGCTTTAGCCATAGTTAAATTTATGCTTGCTTGATAACGCTCCGTTACCGATAAATCTTTAGTAGGAATATTAAGAGATTTCAAAAACTTACCCCTCAAGTCCGAATTGGCTTTACCTATAGGTGGATGTAGATAGCGTTGCCACTCCCTGGTTTTCCAGCTTTTAAAAGCAAGGCTATCTTTCCGGGGAGAGTTTAAATATCCATACAGAAGCTGAAAGAAAGTTTCTAAATCTTCTTCGTTCGAGTTACCTAAAATCCCACTTTCTGTATCATTTACATAAGGGTACAGCCTCGAAATAGAGGTGTCAGACAGTAGGTTTTGGAGTTCAAATTTATTTAGATCTAAAATACCTGCATTCCTAATGACAAATGGAGATAGCATTACTGCTTGATAATTTTCAGCAGAAAAATTTAACCCGCCTATTTTTTTGAACCCCTTTAAACTTAAATTTTTTGTATCCTCTTTACTATTTGTCTCTTTGAGAATTACCTTACTACCATTCGAAAGCTTGAATACCCTTGCTTCCAAAGTATCCCGGGATAATTCTTCAAAACCTTTTTGCTTTAATTTTTTTGCGAGATCAAAGAAATTGGTTTCGCTGGAAGAGTTAGTTACCGAATCTATCCAGTTTTTTGTTTGTTCTTTCCAATAATCAGTGTCTTTCTCTTGGGTAATTGGTGCGACCACGGCGATATCAACGGGTTCGATTTTAAGGTAATTTCTCAGTAACTTATTGAATTCTTCTAAACTTAAGTTTAACCACCATTCTTTTAGATTACTCCTTGAATCGTTTCCAACCTTATCCTTATTCCGATTTCTTTCCTGTAGTTCAAAAATCCAGGATTTTAAAGAGGCCATTTCTTTCTTTTCCAAACTACATAATCCCTGCTGCTTGATTTTACTCCAGTGATCACGGGTAATTCCATTAAATTTTACTTCTCTAAGAAGTTCATAAGATTTTTCTATGGCTCTGGCTTCTTGTCCTAATTCTGTTCTTATCCAAATTTGAAATAACGATAACTCTTTAAGTAAAGAGATGTTTAATTGGTGAGTCAGTCGATAATTTTTTGGACTCTCCCAAATTTTTTCCTTAATAGATTGTAGAAGAAAGGGTTTTATAAACTGAGTTTCTGATAAAGTTAGATTCTCAAGTAATTCATCTTCCCGATTATAAAAGAAAAAATTCACTTCCTGGCGATCAGTTAGGTCTTTGTTTTCATTATCAATTATTTCAAGATGAGCCTGTTCGTTTTGTAATTTTTGTGAGCATTCCTTTACTAAAGACATTGATTTTTTTGACTGCGGTGTTGAAAATTGACTTTCTATTTTCTTTTCTAATGCGGTCACATTTTCAATATCCCCTACTATGAAAAGGGAACTAAGGTCGGGTCTGTACCATTTTTGTATAAAATTATCGACTTTGGTTTTATCAAAACTTTTTAAATGGTTCCATAAAGAATCCGGAGTTATGGGAGGATGGTAGCAATCTGAAAATGCAGCTTTAATTTGTTGGGTTTGGTAAATTACGCTACCCACATTCATCCGGTTAATGATTTCCTCAAAAATCATCCCTCTCTCAGATTCAATTATATCGGCCTTTACCGGAAACTTTCCTTTTGAAATTGCAGAAAAATAATGCAGGCCTTTTTCCTGAAAATCATTCTTACCAATCTGGTAGGAATAGGTGTATCGAGTATATTCTTCTCCGGTATTGCCACCCAGATCTATTTGATTTTTAATCAGTGCAATACTTAAGGAATCATTTTGAGTGTGGGCATTAATTTTAAAATTGCTAATCGGAAGGTGTTCTATAAAATGTGCAAGGTGTACTTCTCCCTTTTTTTCACGCAGAGTTCCCGATTTGATATTTAGCTCCATATGTACCTTGTTATCGGAATTTTCTAAAGGCTTGATATAGTATTTAAACCCGTTTTCTAATTCTCCCGAATAAACTGAAGTCGTGAAATCCACTGATTCTTCTTGTGAATTCTGAGCCAACAAACTTGTAAAAATGGAATAACCTATAATAAAAAATATTAAATAAAACCGGATGATTTTAGTGCTAATAGCCTTCATTTTGCTCAAGGTTTGGGTTTTTCATACGTTCTTGTTCGGGTATTGGATAGAATACATCAGTTGATTCCCATAATGGAGATTGCGAGCCAATAACTTGCCCGGCAGTATTTGTACGTTTAAGCTCCAGCCATCTGTGTCCCCACTCGGAAAAAAGTTCTTTACGCTTCTCTATCAGAATAAGGTTTAGTAATTCACTTTCCGAAATACCAGGTAGTGTATCGCTAACCAGTGGAATATTGGCCCTTTCCCTTATCGCATCAATATCAGCAACTGCTCCTTGAAGGTCTCCGGCCTGGAGTCTTGCTTCGGCCCGAATCAGATATTGTTCGGCTAGCCGCATAACCATTGAATATTCCTGCAGATCACCTCCACTAGCATCATACTGTATTTTATATTTATAAGGAAATTGATAGGTGCCGGTTTCATCACTATAGGTTCCAATCCAATCCTGAAATCTCTCATCTTCCTGCGACCATAAATCCATAAATTCGTCTGAAAGTTCGACCGGACTACTTCCAGAGGAAATTCGAACCAAAAGATTACCTTCTCTGGTATGTCCAAGTCTACCACCCCACCCAGCCGGTGAGATTTGCCAAATGGCTTCACTACTGTTAGGAAGGAATACTTCTGAAAGGTTTTCCATTAATTCATACATTCCATTTTGCGCAATTACCTGGCTACTGAAATATTCTGCCTGTTCCCAGTTTTCCTGAAATAAATATACTCTGGCTAACAATGCCATTACAGTGTAAGAGTTGGCGTAGGTTCGCTCTGCGTTCGGGTATTCGTCTCCTATTAAACTTAGTGCTTCGGTTAGATCAGAAAGTATTTGGCTTTTTATATCGTCTGAATCAGTGTTTTGGGCAGTAGTGTTTCTACTATAATCAGTTGTAAGGATAAGAGGGACGTCGTGATAAAGGTTCACCAAATAAAAATAGGCGAATGCACGTACGAATTTGGCCTCTCCTATTATTCGGTTTCGTGTTGACTCATTTAAGTCTAGGGAATTTTCAGCGCCTTCTAAAAGATCATTTGCCATGTAAATAGTTTGGTAGGCGCCAGACCATAATTGCAAGTTGTAGGTATTTTCAGGGTGAATTTCGTAATCAAAGAATTCCCTCATTTCTTCATTACTTGACGTCATATTAAAATTGTCGCCGGAAAGGGCCGATACAAAACTTACTGATCGGCTGCCACCTGCAGCGAATGAGGTATTGAATAACTGGCTGTATAATCCATCCAATGCATTAAGTGCGGTTTGATTATTATTAAATACGGTTTCCCCGGTTATCCTGTCGTTAGGCACTTCCACGTCCATAAAAGGTTCACAAGAGCTTAAAATGGAAAGGATAACAAGCCCAAAAATTAATTTAATATATATATTGATTTCTTTCATTTTTCTATGTTTTAAAAGTTTATTTCCACACCAGCTGAGAGGGTTCGCAATGCCGGTAATTCCCGGGTACCAGGTACCTGAGGGTCTAAGCCTGCATATTTGGTAAAGGTGAAAAGGTTTTGTGCTTGTAAATAAAACCTTCCAGAATTGTATATCCGTGAATTTTCAGGAAGACGATAATTGAATGTCAGAGATTTTATTCTCGTAAAGGAAGCATCTGCAATAACAAAGTCACTGTTTCTGGCATTACTATAAGCGCTGGAAGCTGGGGTGCTTTGCGAGGGTTTTTGTGTGGCATTTTCATCTCCCTGGTTTTGCCATCTAAAATCATAGTCTTCCTGTAAAACATTTCTCATCTGCCCGGGTGCGGTCCGGTAGGTCTTTGAGCCTCTTTGATTAACAAATTCCAATAAAAAGCTCAAACTAATATTTCTATAACTCAATTGATTTCTTAATCCTCCAAAGAACTGCCGGCCGGTTTCCTCTACAACAACTCGGTCGTCATAATCTAAACTTCCATTTTGGTTGGCATCTTCAACTTCGTGCAAACCGGTCTCAGAATTAATTCCTAAATAACGGTAAAGAAGCCTGATAGACAGAGGCTCCCCAACCTGGTATATATTGGCATATGAAGTTTCTTCGATTGCGGGAAAGGAGACTAATTTGGTATTTGGAATGGTGAGGTTGAAATTGGTTTCCCATTTCCAGTTATCTGATTGTACATTTGTAGTAGTACCTTCAAATTCCCAACCTGTATTTTGCACCGTAGCGGGCAAATTTGCCATGACCGAAGTGAACCCGGTAATTGCCGGTAGGGTATAACCAACTAACTGACTGGATGATCGGTTGCGATACCAACTTAACTGAAGTCTTAAGCGATCCTTTAGAAAGCCTAATTCCATAGCTGCCTCTAATTTTTTATTGCTCTCCCAGGAATAATCCGGGTTCACGAGCTGTGTAGGGTACAAACCACCAGCGGCAGGTGTAGGTGAATAGGTGTCCAAATAACCATAATCCTGAATTTGATCACTTCCAGTTATTCCATAACTACCTCGTAATTTTCCGAAGCTTAACCAGGGGATATTTTTAACAGTCTCTTCTTCAGAAAAGATCCAGGCAGCCCCAATAGCTCCAAAATTGGCAAAACGTTTTTCAGGGCCAAAACGAGAAGAACCATCACGTCTTCCGGTTAAATTAAGTAAATAGCGATCTCTAAAATTAATTCCTAAACGGGCGAAAATGGCGTTATACTTATAGATAATTTCCCTGTTGTCTGAAGTGTAGACATTATCGGCGGCTGCCACGTTTCCTACGAGTTGTTCATTAGAATAGCCTACACCGCTCAAACGTAGATATTTGTTTCTACGTTGTTGAAAAGTGGCCCCTACCAAAGCATCAAGGCCCCATTCCCCTAAATTTTTTTCATATACTAATTGAGGCTCCAATATCCAGGAATTGCGATTGGTAAAAGAATGACTGGAACGTGCCTGGGCCCTATCCCATAGGATGGGATCGTAGGCTTGAACCGGATTTTTAACCATTTCATCATTATCAAGCATATTATAGCCGGCACTAGTTTTAAATTCCAATCCATCTATTATTCTATATGATAAGCTCAGGTTACTAATAAGCTGCTGTGTTTTGGCAGTACTGGTATTTAAAGTCTCGGCAAGTGGATTAATCCAACTAGAATCTTCCCAGTTTAAACTACCATCATTATTATAAAGTTCGGGAGCATTTGGAGGCAGAGCTAAGGCGTTGGCAACAAATCCTGTACTATTGAACTGATTGTTTTCACCAATACCGTAGTTAATGGATATATTAGCCCTAAATCGTTCATCTTTACTTCTATGGTTTAAGTTCAAACCGGTAGAATATTTTTTATAGCCAAAATCTCCGGGAAATACAGTGCCTGTTTCAAAATATCCACCTGAAAACCGGAACGAGGTATTCCTGTTCCCACCAGATATACTCAAATCGGCATTCGTAGTTTTGGCCGTTCCTCCAAAAAGTGTCTTTTGCCAATTGGTGTTGCGATCCTGATCCCAAAGTAACAGATCTTCTGCATTAGTAGGGGTTGGCGTTTCACCATCATTGGCAAAGGCTTCTTCCCTTAATCTTAAATAATCTGGGGTCTCCAAAAGATCCATGAATTTAGCAATCTGGCTTATTCCTGAAGAGACGCGAGCTGTGACTTGGGTCTTTTGTTCAAAATTTTCTCCTTGTTTAGTAGTAATTAAGATAACACCATTTGCACCTCTGGAGCCATAAATAGCGGTCGCATCAGCATCCTTAAGCACTTCAATACTTTCAATATTCGAAAGGTTCAGGGTGCTTAAAGGATCAATTCCGGAAACTGTTGAGGTGGTCAACCCACTGGAGCTATGTATAGCTCCCGACTCTATTGGCATCCCGTCAATAATATATAGAGGTAAGTTCCCATTATCCCCAAAAGAAGTCCGTAAGCTGTTTTGCCCGCGAATTCGGATTTGAGGAGCTGTGCCAGGTATTCCGTTTTGCGGTACCACGGAAACTCCCGCCATTCTACCCTGTAAAGCTTCAATAGGACTGGTAACGGGCTGTAATTCTATTTCCTCTCCCGAAACCCGTGAGATATTCCCCGTGCGTTCCCGTTCTGTAGTGTTGTAATACCCGGCGTTTATTTGTACTTCGCCCAGGGCGGAAATATCTTCCTCAAGCTGTACATTGATTTCTGTATCGGCATCTACGGGTATTTCCTGTTTTTTATAACCTACATAAGAAAAAACCAAAATGCCATTGGCAGGAGCAGTGATGTTATATTCCCCATCCAAGTTAGTTACAGTTCCTCTATTGGTGTTTTTAATCGATACTGTTACGCCCGGGATAGGAAGGCCGTTTTGATTCTGTACTACACCTGAGATTTCTTGCTCCTGTAAGGGCAGGGGAGTAGTGGTTGCTGCGTGGGCAGATTTTGACAGGAACAAGAGGATCCCGCCAAGAATAATTAGCGCCACCAAAATAAGGCGCGAGTAATTATTTTTCATAATTTTACGTGTGTTTTAAATGAAACATTGTTTTATTTAAGCTTAGGCCTTCCCCACTCAGACGCCAATCTTAGGGGAAGGTCCCTGGGCTTAACACCTTTAACTAAGGCTAATTCACTTTTCTTTTCATAAACAATTTCTTTTTTTGCTAAACTTAACGGCCCTATCCGTTAACACCTATTAACCCATATCTATATTCCCAGTGCCTCACAGAGGCCCCGCCCAAAGCTGTAGTAAATAGTAGGGCTCACGACAGCACCCACGGGATTGTTTAAGAGATTTTCCTGATCCCGCAACCATAAATTAGCGAATACAGTAAAAGCTACTGCCGGCCACTTTGGCCTTTTAAAATGTAGGAGCAAAAAACCGGCCCCGCATACCTATTAAATAAGAATTCGCATTTGCACGAAGAGAAAAAACCTACTACATTTATAGCAGTGCGAATAACCATATTAATGTAGTGGTCTAAATCCCTATCGCTACCATATTTTGTTAACTCTTGGATAGCGGGCCGGTATTGCCGGGCAAAAAGCATGGCTTTTTGCTACCGGTTACGCCCACATTATTCTGGCGCACATATTATGTTCTTTAAGATAGATTGAAGGGGATGAGATTGTACCTGTTGGGGATACCAATGGGTGATGCCTGCAACAAATGGTTTGCAGCAGCGGTGCTTTGATAGCTTTGCTTTACTCGTTTTCATAATATTGAGTTTTATTATGTAAACGATGTATACTCAAGAAGCCAGGGAAGTGCTTTTAAGGTTGAAAAACCAATAAGCGAGTCTCAATGCTTTCAAGTGGTACCGTCAAGAACCGCCACGACCAAAATCGTGGTTCCCTAAAGACTGACATGAGACCCGCCCTATTGGTTTATATCGCAAAGATATAAATTCCAATAGAAAGCGATCTCACGGCCAACTCATAGGGAAAATTGACGGTTTTCTTGTATGAGTGACATCGTTCGTGATGCATTATTTAACGCTTCACTGTATTGTCGCTTGTTATAAACAATACAAATATATAAAGTTTGTCGTTAAACGGCAAACTTTTTTGAATGAAAATTTAATTCAATGAGTAACACTAATAGATTAGACGAAATATTTACAAATAGAAAGATTACTAATAGGGTCGTTGCTAAGTATGTAAAAAGATCAGAAGGCACAGTTTCTAAATGGCGAAATAACAAACGACAACCCTCTGTAAATGAGTTAAACAAAATGGCTGAACTTTTAAGAGAAGATATTAGAAATCTTTTGCATAAAAGCGATTGGACAGCAAGTAAGGCTCCTACTTACTTAGAGTTTAAAAAACAAGTGAAATAAAATAATACATTGAATAAAAATTTTAAAAAAAAGAATGTGCCGCATATTTTAATTTTTCAAACCTAAATTATCAGTTTTCCCATATTTCCAGGATACTACTATATTTCTTTCCCTTTTACGGTTTCCCGTATTTTTATCTCCTTCTATAGTGTTACTTTTCAGCATTATAAACTGTAAATTATATTATTATGCCAAGATTTTATGTGAATACCAACGCTCAAGCCAATGGAGACCACGAAGTTCATGAAGACAATTCTTGCTCTAATGCACCATCACAAATCAACCGAAAGGATTTAGGACATCACTCTAATTGTTATGGTGCAGTTGAAGAAGCTAAAAAAACTTATAGCAGAGCAAATGGTTGTTACTATTGTTGTAAGGCTTGTCATACAAGTTAATTTAAAGCAAGGTAATTTGCTCCCGAATTCTTATTTTTTAATTCAGCTACGTTTATTTGATAAAAAGTGTATAATTTGTATTTGATTTTACGAATTGGCAACAATAATAACTATGAAAGAAAGAGCTTTTTGTAATAATTGTAAAGGGTTTAGAAATCATAAAGAAATTCACGTAATAGAAAGAAGAGGTGGTGATGAAGACGATAATTTTCAATGGTTAAACCGATATTCAATAATTGAGTGCTTAGGCTGTGAAAATGTTTCGTTTTTAGAAGTTTACGGGGATACTGAAATGTATGATAGGGGTGAATATGGGGAACAGAAATACTATTTTGATAATAAAGTGTATCCACCCTATTTAAAAAAAGGAGAAGAAATTGAACACCAAGAACATCTTCCAGAAAAAATTAAAATAATCTATCAGGAAACTATTGCAGCCTTTAAATCAAATTCATCTTTATTGACAGCCGGAGGTTTAAGAGCTATTATTGAAGCAATTTGTAATGATTTAGAGATCACAGGCAGAAATTTAGCAGACAGAATTGATCTCCTTAGTAAAAATGGTCATTTGACTAAATCAGAATCAGATAGATTACACTCCATAAGATTTCTTGGAAATGATGCCTTACATGAAATAGAAAAGCCTAAATCAGAACATTTATTTATTTTATTAGAAATTGTCAACCATCTTTTAAATAATTTATACGTCAATGATAAATTAATGGATGGAAAAGTCGAAAAAATGATAACAAAATATGATGATTTTGTAAGACTTGTCCAGAATAAAATTGATAAAGATATGGTAGGAAAAAAATATCAAT
>Ga0207888_100350_pt1 | contig 19221 bp, 19 predicted proteins | sample LinPmetageLP43_FD_184055 | JGI IMG/M metagenome (GOLD analysis project Ga0207888, IMG submission 184055) | Marine viral communities from the Pacific Ocean - LP-43 (SPAdes) | ecosystem: Environmental > Aquatic > Marine > Oceanic | place: Pacific Ocean | collected 2010-08-27 | reverse complement strand
TTCAAAAACTTCATCATCATATGCTTTATCGGCATCAATAATCGTCCATCCCTTATTTTTAAATTCTTGTAGCAAGTCCCCTAAAAACAAGGCTGAAGTTAAATTATGATGTAATAATATAGTGTGGTTAATATGTCGGTCGTTCAACTCATACGATAGCTTTTCATAATAATTTGCCCTATCTATTAAATGCTGTAAATAATACTTCTTAAACTTAGCAACTTCTGCATTTTCAAACCCCACTTCTTTTATTCGCTTTAAAAGGCGTTGATTTATATACCAATCAGATGCATCAATAGTTACATACCCATTTTTATATTCATGAGCTTTAAGAACATTTCTTATACTATCAACCTTTAGTTTATTTGCTCCTTCTTTCAAATATGGAAACCTAAAATATTTAACCGAATTACTAAACTTAGAGATGATGGAATCTGTTTTATTCAATTCATTTTCAAATACTTCAGTATCATTTTTATCTGAATTAAAATTAGGATGTGTAAAAGAATGGTTGGCTATACTATGCCCTTCTTGATTCCAGCTATTCAATAAATATTGCCCTTTTTTGTCCAATTTGTTTTTACCGGTTACAAAGAAAACAGCCTTTAACTTATTCGTTTCTAAGTGATTTAACAACATTTGGTTCCAATCTTCAAATGCAAAGCCGGCCAAATCTGATGTTATACCATCATCAAATGTAAAACTGATAGTTTTGTTTGAAGATTGTATTTCTTTTGTTTCTGCTATAGCTCCTTTAGATTTCTCACTAGGAATTTCTTTACATCCAAAAAAAGAAACTAATAATAGTGCAGTTATAGGTATTATTTTGGTCATTAAAATAATTGGAATTTACAATGAGTTTTTCTTCCATAAATATACTTAAACGATGTAAAACCTGATTTCTAAAAAGTTTTAAAATAAAAAACTCCAACATTGCTGTTGGAGTTCGTTATTAACTTTCGGGTTGAGGATTCATTTTCCAATCGTTCATAAAGGCTGTTGTGTAATTTCCAGCCAAATAATCTGGATGGTCCATTAATTGCCTATGGAACGGAATGGTCGTTTTAATTCCCTCAATTACAAATTCATCTAATGCACGCTTCATTTTGTTAATTGCTTCTTCCCTTGTTTGGGCCGTTGTAATTAGCTTAGCGATCATTGAATCATAATTTGGAGGAATACTATACCCACTATAAACATGTGTATCCATTCTTACTCCGTGACCACCTGGTGTATGTAAGGTTGTAATCTTACCCGGTGATGGTCTAAAATTGTTATAAGGATCTTCTGCATTAATTCTACACTCTATAGAATGTAATTTTGGAAGATAATTTTTACCTGAAATTGGTACACCTGCAGCTACAAGTATTTGCTCACGAATTAAGTCATAATCAATAACCTGCTCTGTTATTGGGTGCTCTACCTGAATACGGGTATTCATTTCCATAAAATAGAATTTACGGTGCTTATCTACCAAAAATTCTATGGTACCGGCACCTTCATATTTTATGTATTCTGCAGCTTTAACAGCAGCTTCACCCATTTGTTCCCTTAACTTATCTGTCATGAAAGGTGACGGAGTTTCCTCTGTCAACTTTTGGTGACGTCTTTGTATAGAACAATCTCTTTCAGATAGGTGACATGCTTTACCATATTGATCACCAACAATTTGAATTTCAATATGTCTTGGCTCTTCAATTAGCTTTTCCATGTACATACCGCCATTACCAAAAGCAGCGGTTGCTTCGTTTACGGCACTATCAAAAAGCTCTTCCATTTTGTCTTCAGACATTACGGCGCGCATACCCTTACCACCACCACCGGCAGTAGCTTTGATCATTACAGGGTAGCCCATTTTCTTCGCTATCTTCTTAGCATCTGCAACATCTTTCAAAAGACCCTCTGAACCAGGTACACAAGGTACACCAGCCTCTTTCATGGTTTCTTTGGCCGTAGCCTTATCTCCCATTTTGTCTATTTGATCACCAGAGGCACCAATGAACTTGATTTCATGCTCAGCACATATACGAGAGAACTTAGAGTTTTCTGAAAGAAAACCATAGCCAGGGTGAATGGCATCTGCATTTGTAATTTCTGCAGCAGCAATTATATTTGGTATCTTTAAATAGGACTCGCTACTAGCAGCAGGGCCGATACATACCGCTTCATCTGCAAAGCGTACATGCAAACTCTCTTCATCTGCCTTACTATATACAGCTACCGTTTTAATACCCATTTCTTTACAGGTACGAATAACGCGCAAAGCGATTTCTCCCCTATTGGCAATCAGTATTTTTTTAAACATCTTTTAAATTTTAAGTTCTAGGTTCGACAAGATTCTTACATACCGTTATTATAACAGTATCTAACAACTACTACTCAAAATTTAGTTAAGAAGGATCTACCAAAAATAATGGTTGATCAAACTCTACTGGTGAAGAATCATCTACTAATATCTTAACGATAGTACCAGAAACTTCAGATTCTATGTCGTTGAACAATTTCATTGCCTCAATTACACAAAGTACATCTCCTGTACCAATTGTATCTCCTACCTCAACAAAAACAGGCTTGTCTGGAGATGGCTTTCTGTAGAAAGTACCAATAATAGGAGACTTAATAGTGATGTATTTATCATCCTCGGCTTTTTTCTGCTCAGCCTCTGTAGGTGCAGCAGCTTGTGCTTCTACCGGTGCTGCAGCAACAGCTGGCATAGCTTGTTGCGCCATAGGCATAGTGTGCACATAAGTTGGCTCAGAATTCCCACTTAAGCTTCCGGTACGAATGGTAATCTTAATATCATCCGTTTCCAATTTTACCTCGCTAGCGCCAGATTTGGCTACAAACTTGATAAGGCTTTGAATTTCTTTAATATCCATATTTCTATAAGTTATAATTGGTAGTTGTTGTTGTTAGTTATAAGCCCATTTTAAGTAGATAGAACCCCAGGTAAAACCACCACCAAAGGCAGCAAAAACTAAGTTATCTCCTTTTTTAAGCTGTTTTTCGTAATCAAATAATAAAAGTGGCAATGTTGCAGATGTTGTATTACCATAGCGCTGAATATTCATCATCACTTTAGAGTCATCTACACCCATTCTTTTGGCAGTGGCATCAATAATACGCTTGTTTGCTTGGTGTGGTACTAGCCAGTTGACATCATTATCAGAAAGTTCATTTCTAGTCATGATTTTTGCCGCTACGTCTGCCATATTGGAAACGGCAAATTTGAATACCGTCTTTCCTTCTTGAAAAATAAAATGCTTTTTATTGGTGACGCTTTCTATGGTTGCTGGCATAATAGATCCGCCACCTTCCATTCCTAGAAATTGTCTTCCGCTACCGTCTGCTCTTAAGTACTCATCTTGCAAACCTAAACCTTCATAGTTAGGCTCAAAAAGTGCAGCACCGGCACCATCTCCAAAAATTATGCAAGTGGTACGATCGGTATAATCTATAATAGATGACATTTTATCCGCACCTATTAGTAGTACTTTCTTGTAGCGACCTGTTTCTATATGACCTGCAACTGTCGACATTCCAAAAAGAAAACTCGAACATGCAGCCAATAAATCATAAGCAAAGGCATTAACGGCGCCTATTTCAGAAGCTACAAAAGCTGCTGTTGATGCTACCATACTATCTGGAGTTGCGGTGGCAACGATAACCAAATCTATTTCGGAAGCATCAAGGCCCTTCTTTTCCATAAGGTCCTGAGCGGCTTTAATGGCTAGATAAGACGTGCCCTCACCTTCTTCCTTTTTTAATACCCGTCTTTCTTTAATACCAGTTCTGCTAGTAATCCATTCGTCATTGGTATCAACCAATTCCTCAAGCATTTTATTGGTCATTACAAACTGGGGAACATAGCCTCCTACCGCGGTAATAGCTGCTGTAATTTTGGTCATACTTTATTTGCTTTCTTGTAAAAAACTTAAAAAACGAGTCAAAAGTCATGAAAAATAATGATTTTCAACGACTTTTCGTGTAAAGTTATCGGGTTTTTAAAAAATTGCAATTGATAGCTGTAAAGCTATTACACCTTAAATTATCTGAACAACAAGGTGCTAAAATATAAATTGGACTAAAAAAAACTCCCTACTTCTGATGAAGTGGGAGCTTAGTATAAGTTCAAAAAGTCTTAAGCTTCTGCCTCTTCGGTTTTATCAACCAAAACTTGACCTCTATAATGTAATTTTCCTTCGTGCCAGTGAGCTCTGTGAAATAGGTGAGTCTCGCCAGTTGTAGAATCTGTAGCCAAAGTAGGAGCTACTGCTTTATAATGTGTTCTTCTTTTGTCTCTCCTTGTTTTGGAAATTTTTCTCTTAGGATGTGCCATTTAAACCTTATTTATCCGTTAATAGTTTTTTTAATTCGTCCCATCGGGGATCGCTTTCTTCTTTATCTGATCTTTTCTCTTTTGGTTGAAGCTCGTTTAACCTGTCTAACACTTCAGATTCTAAAGTGCCATCTTCAATACCAGGATGAATTCTTTTTTGTGGAACTGCCAATACAAGCATTTCATACACATACTGCGCAATGTTCAATTGGTGTTCGTTATGAGGAAGAATTAATATTTCATCATTTTCATCATTATACTCTTCACCAAACTTAACCACCAAATGTAAATCTCCGCTTAAAGCTTGATCATACGGTTCGCTAGTTATGTCACAATCAACATTTACTGTTCCTGATGCCTCCAAATCAACCTCCATCATTGTACTTGTTTTATTAAGTACTACATCTAAATTGATGTTGGCAGCATTGAACTCATCGTATCCAAAAGAATCAAAGAACGTATTTTCAATCTGGTAATTAAAGTTGTGTTTTCCTTGCTTCAATCCTGAGAAAGGAATATTGAACTCCTTTTGCTTCATCACGTACACACTTAAATTAACACTATTCGCCCTTAAAAGGCGGGTGCAAAGATACTATAATTTTAATAAAAGACAATAGTTATCAACTATTTATCTTTATAACTTTTTAATCTTATAAAAAATTAACGCTCTCTCTTTAAACGCTGCTTTTTTAATACGTCTTTCGTAAGCTCTTCGTATTCTGTTCTATTCTTAAAAATCTTTAAGGCCATAAAAACAGCTTCTTTAAAAGAACTCTCGTCAGCAACACCTTTTCCTGCTATTTCATACGCCGTTCCATGATCTGGTGATGTTCTAACTTTACTTAATCCTGCTGTAAAATTAACGCCTTGACCAAATGAAATTGTTTTAAAAGGAATTAAGCCTTGGTCATGATATGCTGCTAAAATGGCATCGAACTTTTTATATCCGTCCGACCCAAAAAAGCTATCTGCAGAATAAGGGCCATATACTAGATGACCCATGTTTGCCATTTCTTTTATCACTGGCTTCATTACCTCATCGTCTTCTTTACCAATAACACCATTATCACCACTATGCGGATTAATGCCTAACAAAGCTATTTTTGGTTTACGAATACCAAAATCCATCATCAATGATTTTTCTATGGTATTGATCTTATCGCGTATAAGTCTAGGGATTATTGCCGCCGAAACATCTTTTACCGCTACGTGATCCGTTAATAACCCAACCTTTAATGTATCTGTTACCATAAACATTAAACTCTCGCCATCTAGCTCTTGAGCTAAATAATCTGTATGTCCCGGAAACTTAAACTCTTCTGATTGAATATTGTTTTTATTAATAGGTGCGGTTACTAAAACATCTATATCACCTTTCTTTAATGCCGCTACTGCCGCTCTTAAAGATTTAATAGCATACTCACCACCTTCTTTTGTTGACTGCCCAAAATCTATTCTAGGCATTTCTTTCCATACATTAACAATATTGATTTTATTGTCTATTGCTTTTGAAGCATCTGGTATACCATTAAATACAATGTTAAGCTTCAATTGCTTCATTTGGAAAGAAACCGTCTTGTTTGAAGCAAAAATAACGGGAGTACAAAAATCTAACATTCTACTGTCTTCGAAGCTTTTTAATGCCACTTCACAACCTATTCCATTTAAGTCTCCTATTGATATGCCTAACCTAATTTTCCTATTTTCCTCCATGATATTCTGTACCTTTGTACTCAATTTTGAATATTCAAAATTACTTAAATTAAACGACACATGTTTACGGGAATTATTGAAACATTAGGTAAAGTAACCTCGCTTGAAACTAAAGGCGGTAACTTAGACATCACTATAGAATCTAGCTTAACACCTGAATTGAAAATAGATCAAAGTGTTGCTCATAACGGGGTTTGTTTAACCGTTGTTAGTCTAACAGACACCACCTATACCGTAACGGCAATAGCCGAAACCCTAAGTAAAACCAATCTTGACAGTTTAAAAATCAACGATTCTGTAAACTTAGAACGTGCAATGATTTTAGGGTCTAGATTAGACGGACATATTGTTCAAGGCCATGTAGATCAAACAGGAGAATGTACCAACGTAAGGGAAGATAATGGTAGTTGGATTTTTTCTTTTACCTATGACGCAAAAACTGGAAACCCAACCATTGAAAAAGGTTCTATTACCATTGACGGTACAAGTTTAACGGTAGTGAATTCTGGCAAGAATACTTTTGAAGTAGCGATTATACCTTATACTTACGAACATACTCGTTTTAACACCTACAAAGCTGGTACTATTGTAAATCTGGAGTTTGATGTTATTGGGAAGTATGTTGCAAAGTTAATGGCTAAATAACTACCTATACTTTTATAAATATCTTTTTCTGATAAAGAAAGTAGCCCACAAAGCTATAAAACAGCACTACACTTAATCCATATAATAAGGAAGACGTTTCTAGTGTAAGAAATTCATGCACATATACCTTTTGAAACAACCACCCATGTAATGACGTTTCGCCAACCTGTATCTGACCCATTACTTTGCTAATAAAACTCGATAAGAAATAAATTACAATAGCATTCGCCCCTGCATATCTAAATATGGAACCAAATTCTATTTTCTTAACATCGGTCAAGTAATAAATAAGTGCCAGAATTAAATTAGCCCAGCCTGCGGTTACCAAAACAAAACTACTTGTCCAAAGTGCTTTATTGATTGGGAAGACAAGATCCCAAATATGACCAATAATTAAAAAGCTACCACCAATACCCATTAATATAGTTGCCTTCTTTTTTTGAGTACTCGTTAATATAAGACCCGTAAATACACCTAACAAAGAGCTGGCAATAGAAGGTATTGTACTTAACAAGCCTTCTGGGTCATAATCTGCCTTGTAGTTGTGCGAACCAAATACTTTTACATCGATCCAATTTGCTAAATTATTAGGTGCTCTTTCTAGTGTTGATGCTACACCATCAACAGGAACAAAGGTCATTAATAACCAGTATCCTATTAAAAGTACCGCTGTTACCCAAATTAAATTTTTCCAACTTAGGTTAATGAACAGTAATGCAGCAAAAAAGAATACCACACCTATTCTTTGAAGTACCCCAGGAAAACGGATATCACCAAAATCTTTAAAGAATGGAAAGTGAATAACGAATGCTCCTAAAAAAAGTCCGAGTCCAATCAGCTTCAATGCCCGAATTCCTATTTTACGATATGCCTTAGCATCTACAGTTCTGTTTTTATATGAGAAAGCAATAGATGTACCTACAATAAATAAAAAGAACGGAAAAACTAAATCAGTTGGTGTATACCCATGCCAATCGGCATGTAGAAACGGACCGTAAACATTAGACCATGTTCCCGGTGTATTTACCAAGACCATTAATAATATGGTAGCTCCCCTAAAAATATCAACCGATAAAATCCTATCCTTTATCATCTTGATATTATAATATGTTATCCTTTAAACGATTCCAAGCTTTTACCAATAACACTGCCGCTATAGTAGAAACAACCGTTAATACAATTGCTTGTGTAGTTCTGCCATAAATCCAATATCCTGTAGCAAACATAATTGAATAAATTAATACCACACCTAACAACATAGCTGTTAAACCAGCCGGAACACTCCATTTTTCTTTATCCTTAACAATCTCTACCGCATCTGTTTTTGCATCACCTACCACTTTTGCCCAACCCGGACCTCCTGGTTGTATTTTTGTATAGAAGCTACGTAATGTATCATTAGATTCTGGTTGAGTCAAATACGTTGCCATCAACCAAATTGCAGTGGTTACCACCACAATAAATATGTATTCTGACCAATCTGGTAATAGACCAGTATCAGCAGCAAAAAGATATGCCCCTACCGGAGTCAATTTTAAAATAATAGAAATAATACCCGATGCGAACATTGCAGTAATTTCACTCCAAGCATTAATCCTCCACCAAAACCATCTTAAGATAAATATAAGTCCGGTACCTGCACCAAAAGCCAATAGTACATCAAACAATTGAAGTGCATTTTGAAGTAACAATGCTAAACCAGCACTAAAAATCATTAGTACTACGGTAGAAATTCTACCTACGGCTACTAATCTTTTTTCAGATGCATTCGGATTAATCTGTTGCTTATAAAAATCATACACAATGTAAGACGACCCCCAATTTAACTGTGTACTAATAGTACTCATATATGCTGCAACCAATGAAGCTAGTACAACTCCTAAAAGTCCGCTAGGTAATTTTGTCAACATTGCAGAATATGCTAAATCATGACCCAATTTATCTGGAGTCACGTTAGGGAAAGCCTCTTGTATACTTGCTAAATCTGGGTATACAACTATAGATGCCAATGCAACCAAAATCCATGGCCAAGGTCTTAATGCGTAGTGCATAATATTAAAAAAGAATGTTGCACCAATTGCGTGATTCTCATCTTTTGCCGCCAACATACGTTGTGCTATATAACCACCACCACCTGGTTCTGCACCTGGGTACCAAGAACTCCACCATTGTACCGCTAATGGAATTATAAATAAGGTTATCAATGCTTTCTTATTACTGAAATCTGGAAGTATATTTAGTTTAGAAGCTACATCCTCATTTGCCATTAAAGCCTTAATACCACCAACTTCAGGTATATTCACTAAATAATAAGCAGCACCTATTGCTCCTGCCATAGCCACGAAGAACAAGAGAAAATCTGTATACACCACACCTTTAAACCCACCTAAAGCACTAAAAGTAACCGTAATTAAACCAGCACTTACTACTGTTTGCCAAGGCTCTAACCCAAGCATAATGCTACCTATTTTTATTGCTGCCAATGTAACTGCAGACATGGTAATTACATTAAAAATTACCCCTAAATAAATAGCCCTGAATTTTCTTAAAAAACTTGCGGGCTTACCACCATAGCGCATTTCATAAAACTCAAGATCCGTATTTACGTTAGACTTACGCCAAAGTTTAGCATAGACAAATACCGTTAACATACCAGTTATTAAAAAACACCACCAAACCCAGTTACCCGAAACCCCGTTGGTACGTACTATATCTGTTACTAAATTGGGTGTATCTGTGGAAAAAGTGGTCGCAACCATTGAAAGCCCTAAAAGCCACCAAGGCATTGTACGTCCTGAAAGAAAAAATTCTGAAGAACTTTTACCTGATTTTTTTGATACATAAATCCCTATTCCTAAGACAAGAGAAAAGAAAACTATAATAAAAGTATAGTCTAGCGTACTGAGTTCCATAAGTTGGTTTTAGGTTGATTGTTAAAGATATATTATTTTAGGACATTTTTACATCTAATACGCTAAACGTACCACGTGCTTCTATCAATAACTACTGAAATTACCCCAACCGCTTGGATACTTGCTTCTATAGCTACGTTTATAATCGGTTTGTCAAAAGCAGGTATTAAAGGTATCGCTGTTTTAAATGTCACTATAATGGCTTTGGCATTTGGCGCTAAACAATCTACCGGTATGGTAGTTCCTTTACTGATTCTCGCTGACATTTTTGCCGTAATCTATTACAATAGATATACCCAATGGAAGTATGTTTTTAAGGTGCTGCCATGGATGATTTTTGGTCTAGTGATCGGTGTTTTCGTCGGGAATGAAATGCCTGAGAAGTTTTTTAAAATTGGTATGGCAACTATAATTATCATAACTGTAGGTATGATGTTTTATTGGGACCGTAAAAAAGATAAAAATGTACCATCGCACTGGACTTTCGCTGGATCCATTGGTACTATCGCAGGCATCACTACTATGGTAGGCAATTTAGCCGGCGCTTTTTCTAATATTTATTTTTTAGCCATGCGCCTACCTAAAAACCACTTTATTGGTACTGCAGCTTGGTTATTTTTAATAATTAATATTATAAAACTACCCTTTCATTTCTTTGTTTGGAAGACCATTACATTAGAGTCATTGACATTAAACCTAATGCTCTTACCTGGTATTCTATTAGGCTTTTTTGTTGGTATTCGATTTATTAAGCACATTAAAGAAGCATTTTTTAGAAAGATGATATTGGTTTTAACTGCCGTAGGTGCCGTGCTTATAATGCTTAGTTAGCACCTCAATTTCATCTATATTTCACAGCTGGTTGAATAACGTCCACATATTTAAGATTAGCGTTAATCTTAACTTCAGCTTACATGTACTTTTATGAGCACTAATCAAGAAATATTTTCAGCTCATGAATATTATAGGAAATTTCATAAAGGGTGTTATAAATGTAACCGATAAAATTACCGGTGACGACAACCCAATAGAAGAACAAAAAGAAGTTCTTAACAACCTTTTAGAAAAAGCAAAAGATACTTCTTTTGGTAAAGCTTATGAGTTTGAAAATATTCTAGAAAGTGATAATCCTCAACAATCATTTCGTAATGCGGTACCCTATTTTGACTACAATCAAATAAATGAAAAATGGTGGCATAAATTACATGAAGATCAAACGGATGTTACTTGGCCTGGCAGTCCAGACTATTTTGCATTAAGCTCAGGTACAACAGGGAAGACAAGTAAGCGTATACCTGTTACAGATGAAATGATAGACGCTATACGACAAGCAGGTATTAAACAGGCTCTAGCTCTATCTAATTTCGATTTACCGGCAGATTTCTTTGAAACAGGAATTCTTATGCTGGGTAGTTCAACTGATCTAATTGAAAATGACGACCATTTAGAAGGAGAGATTAGCGGTATTAGCGCTAGTAATATACCATCTTGGTTTAGCGGTTATTATAAACCAGGAAGAGAAATTGCAAAAATTGAAGATTGGGACGAACGCGTTGCAAAAATTGCAGAAAAAGCAGCAGATTGGGATATTGGTGCTCTAAGTGGCATACCTTCTTGGATAGAATTAATGCTGAAAGAGGTTATTAAAAAACACAACCTCAACAACATACATGAAATATGGCCTAATCTACAAGTTTATACTTCTGGCGGAGTGGCATTTGGTCCTTACGAAAAGAGTTTTAACGCATTAATGGGAAAACCCGTAACGGTCATAGACACCTATTTAGCATCCGAAGGTTTCATAGCTTTTCAAGCAAGACCAGAAACCGATGCCATGAAATTGGTAACCGATAACGGAATCTACTTTGAATTTGTGCCTTTTAATCCAGATTTTATTTTAGAAGATGGATCTCTTTCTCAAGATGCTCCTTCACTAACATTATCTGAGGTTAAAACCGGTCAGAATTATGTACTTATCATTAGCACCGTCAGTGGTGCATGGCGCTATCTTATTGGAGACACTATTGAGTTTACAGATGTTGAGCGTGCCGAAATTAAAATTACAGGGCGTACTAAATTCTTCTTGAACACCGTTGGTTCTCAATTATCAGTAAATAAATTAGATGATGCCCTAAAAGATATCATGGAAACATTTGATATTGAAGTACCGGAATACACGTTATGTGCAAAGAAATATGAAGACGGATTTTACCATACTTGGTATTTAGGTACTAAAGCAACACAAGACCCTAAAGACATTGCAGATAAGCTAGATGAGTCTTTAAAAGCAGCTAATAAAAATTATAAGGTTGCCCGTTCAAAGGCTTTGAAAGGTGTTAAGGTATTTACAGTAGATCCTGATGTTTTTTATAGCTGGAACGATAGCAATAAAAAGAAAGGCGGACAGGTTAAAATGGAACGTGTTATGAAGGAGGAAAAATTTGCCGAATGGGAAGGTTTTGTTGAAAAACAGAACAATAAATAATATTGCTAATCTATACTGGCAGCATCCCGTTCTTCAACCAAAATCATGATTTCTTCTGGCGATAGATAGAAATTTTTAATTCGGTCTACGTATTCTTGGGTTAATCCCGCTTCCTTTAAGATAAATTCTTTAGTTGCAAGAATATAAGTTTCCATACCATGGTTAACGGCATATGAATCTGCACGGCGTTCTGCCTCACGAATATAGTTTTTAGAGGTTACATATTTAAATCCGAAGCCAATTAGATTAAATCCACTTCGCTGCTCAAAATCCATTACGTGACCTAATTCATGACCTAACCACCCTATCATTATTTCAGAAGGTATGTCTTTAGTATAGTACACAGAATCTGCAATCTTTATTCTTTCACTTATTAATATATTATAAGACCTCTTCTTCTTTGATTTAAAAACACTCCAAAAAGAAGGCTGTGCCTGCATTGTAGATTTTTTAATATTCTTTTTAAACTTAAATTCAATTTTGGTATTAGTTAATTCTGGATAGTGCGAAAGGGCAATTTTTGCCTCTTCGATTATTTCATGCGGAATTGTATGTTGTGCAGATGCAACCATAGAGTAACTTAAAATTATTAAGATTAAATAGTTCAATTTATTCTGTTTTATTAAAGTAGCGGGCTAAAAAATTTAGCTAGTCCTTCTAAAAATTTACTAAAAGGTGATCTATTTTTAAATTCCTCCAAATCAACTTTTACATCTTCGGTACAGTGCTTCGTAAATAGCTTTTCAATCTCCGATGCTTTTTCATCATCATAGACTATAGCATTGGTTTCAAAATTGTGCTCAAAACTTCTGTAATCAAAATTACCCGACCCTACAGATACTATTTCGCCATCAATAATAATTACTTTACTATGAGAAAAATCTGGTCTAAGATAAATGTTAGCCCCTACTTCTAACAAAGCTTCGAATGTGGAGAACATACTGTATTGCGCAAGTAAGGAGTCGGATATTTTCGGAGTTAACAACGTAACTTTTACGCCGCTCAAAGCTGCTATCCTAATAGCTTCCAATACTGGTTCTCCTGGAATAAAATAAGGGTTGGCAATACAAATGCTTTTTTCTGCAATATTGATCATTGCCAAATATTGTTGCATAATTGCAGGGTATCTAGAATCTGGACCGCTTGATATTATTTGTGTAACGGTTTTACCCGTAGGTTCTACTTTTGGAAAGTACTTGTCTTGTAACAACAATTCTTCCTTTCCCGCAAAATGGTAATCTTTTACAAATACCCGCTGTAAACTATTAACGGCCGGACCTTGAATACGTAAGTGCAAATCTTGCCAGATTCCAAGTTCTGAAACTGGTTTCATGTATTTATCTGACACATTGAATCCGCCAGTAAATCCTATTTTACCGTCAATAATTAAAATTTTTCTATGATTTCTATAATTAAGGGTAAACAAGAGATTTCCAAATCGAATGGGCATGGTTGAAAATGCCTTTACCCCAATATCCTTAAATCTTTTTACTCTTTTGCCACGCATAGAATTACTGCCAAAAGAATCATATAACATTCTAATCTCTACCCCTTCTTTAACCTTCTTTTTAAACAGCTCATAAAATCTATCTAACAACATACCATCTTCTAAAATGTAATATTGTAGATGAATAAATTCTTTAGCTTCCTCTATCGCTTTAAAAATAGCTCCAAATGCTTCCTCTCCACTATTTAACAGCTTTATATCATTGCCTTCGTATGGGGCAAAATAACTATTCTTTCTAATGAGGGATGCTAACTTTTCTCGTTTATAATCATCAAAATGGTGAACACTTTGTTCTCCACCTTCCAGTTCTTTATAAGTTTCTGAATAGAGCCTTCTCTTTTCGGTTTGTTTTAATTTAAAGAGCTTGAATTTTCTTCTATTTATTCCAAATAAATAATATAGTAGAGGTCCTAAAAAAGGAAATATGATAACAGATAAAGACCAACTAATCATCTTAGTCGCCTTAGATCCATTAAAAATTATATTGACAATACTCCATAGAGTAACTGCAATGTAAGCTAGCCAAAGAATTGTATTTATCACTCTATTTGTTGTTTCTTAACAAGATACTATAAAATGACCCACCCCAGCGTAGCAAAAATCTTTCAAGATACTTTTAGTTTGAAACGAGTTAATTACTGGATGTGGTTGTGAGTACTTTTAAAAAAAAGTGATGGGAGTAATTGCTATGGATAAAAAACAAATAACCCTTTATTACAGTTCAGAAAATTCAATTGGAAAACAATTGAATGCATATGTAGAGTCTTCGGGTAAAGACAACTTAACAATAGATATTTCTAAAACCAACGTTACCGGAACCCAATGGGCAGAACTTGCCGATGGATTAGGTAAAAAAATATCTGAATTGGTGAATACCGAACATCCAGATTTTAAGGATGTATATGGCGAGGATACCATAGATTTAGATGATGATGGATGGTTGAAAATACTGAACAAATATCCAAGTTTTCTAAAGAATGCAATCGTTATAAAAGGTGAGGAATATATTGAACTTACAAGTGCATCAGATTTTAAACAATACATGGATCCCGATAGTGCTGGTATAGAAAAACCATATAAGTAATTGCTTTTACTTCTAAACATAGGGTTCCCAGAACTTCTAATTAGATTCTATTAAAACAACCCTTATGTCTAAGATTTTAAAATGGCTTATTGTAGGTTTTATTGTCTGTATTGGTGGTTATATGCTTGCCCAATGGAAAATGAAAAGCGAAGTCATTAGCTTTTTAGAACGTAAAGTTCCTAATCATATAGATTTCGCATATGATAATATCACTATCGATCTTCTTAAAGGAAATATAGCCTTTGAAGAGGTTGTGGTAGTTAGTTTAGGTAAGCAAACCTCTTCATGCGAAATTAAAGTAAATGCAGACAGATTATCTATTACTGGATTTAGTTATTGGAAGCTGCTTTTTAAAAAGTCTATTTTTCTAAAGACACTTACACTTACCAAACCTCATCTTAATTTTAAGACATGTCCAAATGATTCTGACAATGAAGAAGCAAATAAGAGCAATCCTATAAAATTGCTTAAAGAGATTTTTGTTGAGGAATTAATTTTTGATTCTGGTATTGTTGAAATTTGGGATGCTAATGAAGAAGTAGAATTAATTTCAATTGAATCTATTGATCTTTCTTTAAAGCAGGTTACAACAAATCCGGAAATTATAACTAAATATGTTCCTTTCACTTTTACTGAATATAAACTTGATTTTCAAAAATTCAACGCTCCACTGGGAGAATTTGAAGCGTTGAAAATGGAATCTATGGTCATTGATAATTCTAACATTGAAATCAACAACATATCACTTGCAACTATTTATTCTAAATCTGAACTAAGTAAAAAAATTACTTATCAAAGAGATCACATAAATCTATTTATTCCTTCCATTAACGTTAAAGATCATAATTATGTAGTTTCAAATGACTCGCTACAAGTTAATTTTAAAGAGCTATTTCTAACGAAGCCAATGTTAGAAATGTACCGAGACAAGTCTAGGTTAGAAGATTATAGAAATAAGCCACTTTATGCTGAATTACTCCGAAAACTACCCTTTAAAGTGGCAATTGACTCTGTTTTTATAGAAAAAGGATCTATTATCTACGAAGAAGATATTCCTAATAACGTAAAAGCTGGCGCATTAAGCTTTGAAAAATTAGATGCCACTATAAGTAATCTGTCCAATTTAGTAAATGTTGAAGACCCCCTTAAAATTCAATTGAGAGCCAATTTAATGGGGGTGGGTAAATTTCATCTTGATTGGCAATTTGACGTACAGGATTTACGAAATACATTTCTTATCTCTGGCGGACTCTCAAATTTTAATACAGCTAATCTAAATGATTTTCTTGTTCCCAATTTAAGAACACAAACAACAGGAACAATAGATCAATTATATTTTACAATTTCAGGTGATGATAATGTAGCTACTGGAGATATTAAAATGAGCTATGAAGATTTTAAGTTTCAAGTACTCAACAAGGAAAGAAACGGTATAAAAAAAGTTCTTTCTTTTATTGGAAACCTATTCGTTAACGACGGATCAAAAGCAGATGAAAATGGGTACAGGTATGGTGATATAAACGTGGAACGTGTTAAGAATAAATCGTTCTTTAATTACTTATGGATCAATTTACAAGACGGATTATTAGATGTATTAACCGGTAATGGCAAAAAGGATTAATACACTATTTATAAAATTAAAAAGCCAAGTAGTAAAACTACCTGGCTTTCTTTTCATAGCAATATTTTATACTAGTTGTCATCAGTAGCATCTTCTACCGCATCTTCAACCTCATCAGCTCCGTCTTCGATTCCGTCGCCAATATCATCAATTCCTTCTTCCATTTTTTCTCCTGCAGTTTTTTCTTCTCTACAGCTTGTTGCAACGCTAATTGTCATAAATGCGAATACAATCATTAATAGTGACTTTTTCATAATATAGATTTTAATAATTAGGTTAACATTTTAAATAATAGGCACGGCGGTTAACTTGTTAACGATTTAGTTCCTCATACCTGTCAATACAAAAATGCCACTATTATGTTGGAGTGCTTGGTTGTAAAAAATGAAATATTAACTCATCCACCAAAAACATATTTAGCCTAAAACCCTTTACTTTACTTTAGGTACTGCAGATACAAGCTTATTCTTTAGAATTAATTTGGTTTAGAAATTTGACCTATATTGTTGGGTATATTATACATTAATGAGCACAAAAAAAGAACTTAGGGAGTTAAATGTGGTAGATGTTGTAAAAGATATTGCCAATAGATTACAGGTAGCATACAAAGAAGAGAACAATGAAATTTGTATGGATATTCCTGAAGAAGCTGGTTCTGGCCATATTAAAGCAATAAACTTTTCTCATGGTGTAGGTGTAATGGATGTTGACATTACTTTAAAAAAAGAAGTGCGTTTTGTGCTTAATCAATCTTTAGTACAGCCCCTACAAATAGTGTTCAATAGAAAAACCAGTTTGTTACACGAGTTTGACGGTCAAGAAAAGCAAACGGAGATTAAACATTTAGAAAGTGCTATTTTTTCTTGTAATAGTAAATACGGTAATGTTCTTAACCTTAAAGCAAACGAACCAATTTCCTTTTTTAATCTTGAGATAAATAGAAAACTGTTCGAAGAAAAAATTGAATCTTTTCTTCCTGAAATGAATGAAGATTTAGAGGGTCTTTTTAGAGATGTAAATGGTGTTAACCTGTTCTTTCATAAAGGTCATTATAGCTTGGATATTGCTAAATGTATTGAGGAAATAAACCAAAGTGAAGATACCGGTTTTACCAAAAGTGTATTTATAGAGGGTAAGTGTTTTGAAATACTGGCTCATCATCTGCGCCAATATGTTGATGATGCATCGCCAAGTGAAAAAAGAACCATATTAAGACAATCTACAGTCGTAAAAATTGAAGAGGCTGCGCACATTATTGATGATACCTTAGAGGAGACTCCAGATATAATTTCGTTATCAAAAAAAGTTGGGTTAAATCAAAATACACTACAAAACGGATTTCAAAGTTTATTCGGCTTATCAGTAAAAGAATATATTCAAAACAACCGGATGGAAAAAGCCAGACATTTAATGGAAACCACCACTTTGAACATCACTGAAATAACATATAGAATTGGTATCAACTCTAGAAGCTATTTTGCCAAGCAATTTAAAGAACGGTATGCGATGACTCCAAAACAGTATATGCAAAAACTTGCTTCTAATAACAAAGGAGAAACCAATACAATCTAAAATTATCCTTCAGAAACACTTCTTTTAAAACTATCAAAAATCCATTTTAACATTTTCAACGAAATCAAAAGTGCTCATTTATGTCAATTAACATTTCAAAAGTGTTAATGTAAGTCTCTTAATTCTAGTTTTTTTGTAAAGTACAATTTGCATTGTGCTTTAATAAAAGAAATGAGAGAGTTAATAATAAACGGTTGTAGTTCTGATGATGTGTTTGCCCATATACAAGATTGTATTAAGGGTAAGCTTACACAACATTGGGGTGAAAGTGTTTTAACTTTTGATAACAATATTGGTAAAGGCACTATAAGAACTATTAGTTTTAACTGGGGCGTCTCCCTTATAGATTGTGACCTTACACTTTCAAAAGAAACAAAGTTGGTTTTTGACACAAAAGAGCTATCACCAATTGAGTTCATCTTTATCACTAAAGGGTTTTTAAAATATAGTGAAAACAATACAGATTCTTACACAACCATAGCGCAATTTCAAAACACCGTAATTTCAAATAAAAAAGGTGCTCATAAAACTTTTCTATTTCCAGAACACGAACGTTTAAAAATCAACTTCATCCGTATTGATCGTCAAGAATATTTACAAAAGAAGAATAACAATATCTGTCAACTAGACAGATTGTTGGTTTCCATATTTAATGATAATAACGGAGATGTAGCCTATACACATGGTGGCAGTTATAGCTTAAAAATTGCAGACGAAATTAAAATGCTAAATAATGTTGACTCCACTAGCGGAATGCTAAGATCTCTATCTCTAGAAGGCAGACTTTATCTTATTCTATCGCTACAGCTATTGGAACATAAAAATTTTGAAGAAAATATGAATTTACCTGAAGCCCTTTCTAAAGAAGATATCCTTAAAATACATAAACTAACTACGTTTATTTTAGAAAACATATCTGAACCAACAACCTTAGCTCAGCTCAGCTCAGTGTCTGGTTTAAGCCCCAAAAAACTACAGATAGGGTTTAAGATTCTTTATTCTAAAACTGTTAACGAATATGTAAGACAATTGAAGTTGGAAATTTCTAAGGATTACCTCAAAAATTCCGATTTATCCGTATCAGAAATCGTTTATGCCATTGGTATAAAAAGTAGAAGCTACTTTTCTAAAATATTCTTTGAGGCGTACGATATTCTACCAACAGATTATAGAAAGCATCTCAAAAACAAAAACTCTTCTATCCGTTAGTTTTCTGGATACTCATATGGCATTAACATACTATCATATGATATATCTTGATTAAAAAGGTTTTTGGCAATGGGTCTTATTTCTAATGTTGTTTTATGAGGTGGTTGTGCTATTTCTATTGCACGCTCTGTTGT
>Ga0207888_100349_pt1 | contig 19234 bp, 12 predicted proteins | sample LinPmetageLP43_FD_184055 | JGI IMG/M metagenome (GOLD analysis project Ga0207888, IMG submission 184055) | Marine viral communities from the Pacific Ocean - LP-43 (SPAdes) | ecosystem: Environmental > Aquatic > Marine > Oceanic | place: Pacific Ocean | collected 2010-08-27 | reverse complement strand
TAATAAAGCCCTAAAAATCAATCTTAAGAGCACAAAACAACATTTAGTAGTGTTTTTAAAACATTTAAATAATGATCTTTTATATTTTAGCCATCTTTATTGTTGTATTGTAAATTTATCATCTCTAATAATCCATGATTCATAATAGAATAGGTAGTCTCCTTTTTGTTCTTGTGGTAATACTATTTACTACAGGTTGCAAAAACTCTAACAATAATGAGCAGCTCTATGCTCATACTAATGCTTTAATAAGTGAGACCAGCCCCTATCTTTTAAAACATGCTCACAACCCCGTTGACTGGAAACCCTGGAGTGAAATTGCTTTTGAAGAAGCCAAAACACAAAATAAATTGGTTCTTATAAGTATTGGATATTCTTCTTGCCATTGGTGTACCGTTATGGAAGAAGAATCCTTCTCAAACGATACTGTAGCAAAATTGATGAATGCTAACTTTATAAATATAAAAGTAGATCGTGAAGAACGTCCTGATGTAGATCAGGTCTATATGACTGCATTACAGCTTATGACCGGCTCAGGAGGCTGGCCTCTCAATATGATTCTTTTACCCAACGGTGAACCTCTTTATGGTGGAACTTACCACTCTAAAGAAGAATGGTTACAGACCTTAAAAAACATAGATAGCCTTTATAAAGACAATCCTGAGCGGGCAATTGAGTATGCGGATGAAGTGACCAGTCGTATTAAAGAGCTTAATGACTATTCCAGACCAAATGTAACTTCTGGAGTTATATCAAGAGACTCTATAAAAAAACAAGTACTAGACTGGCAAGAGAACTGGGATTTTAAATACGGAGGTAATACAGGTAGTCAAAAATTTATGCTTCCACCTACCTTAAATTTTTTAATGGATTTTGCTATTCTTAATAATGATCAAAAAACGTTAAACTATCTGGAGACAACACTTGATAATATTGCGCTAAGAGGAGTTTACGATCATCTGGGCGGGGGGTTCTTTAGATACAGTACCGATAAACGCTGGCAGATACCCCACTACGAGAAAATGCTGTATGATAATGCCCAGCTTGTGAGCCTCTATGCAAAAGCGTATAAAATTTATAAGAAGCCGGTATATAAATCCCGAATAGTAGAAACTATTGCATTTCTAAATAGAGATATGAAAAATGCTGCAGGAGTTTATCAAGCTGCTCTTGATGCAGACCTCGATGGCGAGGAAGGAGCTTACTATATCTTTTCAGGCGAGGAACTATCTAAAGCAATTAAAACTGAAAGAGCACTTTTTGATTCATACTATGCTATTAAAGATCAAAAACCGAGTGCCAACGATGAATATCATTTATTAAAAAACCAAACTGATTCCCTATTTGCCGTGGTAAATCAAATTTCTTCAGACAAGCTTGAAGACCTAAAAAAAAACTGGAATAAAAATTTACAGGAATTACGCGCAAAAAGACCATTTCCCGTTAAAGATGATAAAATCATAGTTTCATGGAATGCGTTAACTATAGAGGCTTTAGGCGATGCCTTTTTTGCTACAGGTAATCAAACGTATTTGAATCAAGCTGAAGCAACCTATGCCGAGTTGTGGAAAAAATCGTGGAAAAATCAGACGCTTATTCATTCCTACAAGTCAAATAGCAAAACCGTAAAGGGCTTTCTGGATGATTATGCTTTTCTGGCTTCGGCTTCCTTAAAACTGTATAGCATAACCGGAACTGAAAAATACCTAAACAATGCACAACAATTAACAGCAAAAACTATAACAGATTTTAAAGTTGAAGATTCGCCGCTTTTTAAATACAATAGTCAGGATAATCTCATCTCACCTATTGTCACTACTAACGACGGCGTTATGCCTTCTGCAAATGCAGTACTGGCAAAAAATTTGTTCCTTCTTTCAAACATTACCTACGAGGATAGCTTAATGGATAAAGCTAAAGCCATGATTTTAAGCATGTCAAATGATATCACTACCTCGCCTTCGTCTTTTGCACAATGGCAAGAGCTTCAACTTAATCTTATATATCCCTTTTATGATATAGCAATAGCAGGGTCCTCAGGAGGTCAACTCGCTAAAGATTTACAAGGGTTCAACTTACCTAATACGTTAATTTTGTTTACTAACAAAGAGAGCTCAATTCCTGTGTTTGAAGATCGCTGGATTGCAGATAAAACCTATATCTATATTTGTGAACAACGCTCGTGTAAATTCCCTGTTCAAACTGCTGCAGAAGCGCTGAAACTGATCACCTACTAGTAATACGCCTTATCAGCTATAGTATTCATTTAAAGTTAAGTTAAAATTGAAAAGATGCTGATCATTTAAACCATAGTTTAACGGAAAAAAGTATCATAGCCTAATTATAACTGGCTATTACGTATTTTAACACAATCGATAGCGTTCCTGATCAAAACTAATCTTGTCAGTCGAAAACGTTATATTTGCAATTCAATTTTTACGGATGAAAAAAAAGAAAACCCTAACCATTCATGATTTAGCACGTGAATTAAATTATTCTGCAAGTACAATTAGCCGGGCTCTAAAAAATCATAAAAGTATCAGTAAAAAGACTACTCAACTCATTCAAAAGGCTGCTAAAGAGCAAGGCTATCGCCCTAATTCTATTGCAGCCAGCCTTCGTAAAAACAAAAGCAAAACCATAGGTGTTCTTGTTCCTAAGATAAGTAGGCCTTTTGGTTCTAACCTAATTAGTGGTATAGAAACCGAAGCACGCAAAAAAGGGTATAATGTCATCATCTCGCAATCTAATGACAGTATAACTAACGAGATTGCAAACGCTAAAGCATTATTTGACAGCCGTGTAGGCGGAATAATCGCATCGCTGAGTATGGAAACCCAAAACACTGATCATTTTAATCAGTTTGTTGATCAGGATATTCCGGTGGTATTTGTAGACCGTGTTCCTAAAGATTTTCCCAGTTATCACGTAATAATTGATAATTACACTGCTGGCTATCGGGCTACAGAACATCTCATAGAGCAAGGTTGCAAACGCATTGCTCATTTTGCAGGTTCTCAGCATATAAACGTTTATAGTGAACGCAGAAGGGGTTATGTAGATGCGCTCAAAAAATATAATCTCCCTGTAGACGAAGAACTCATTATTTATATGAATTCCTTAAGTTTTGAAGAAGGCCAGCAATGTACCGAAGCGCTTTATAATTTAGCTTCACCACCCGATGGCATTTTCTCTTCAAACGATACTGCAGCTGTAAGCGCTATCATTTATTTAAAAAAATCAGGATATAAAATCCCTGAAGATGTTGCAATTATTGGTTTTAATGATGATCCTATTTCTTCTATTGTAGAACCGGCATTATCTACCGTTTACCATCCGGCTCAAAAAATGGGAGAGCTATCAACACGTCGAATTTTGGAACATTCCGGAAATGAAGGCGCAGAGATAGCAAAAGAAATTTCAGTAATGGATACGCATTTAATTGTAAGAGCATCAAGTTTACGTAAAAGCACACCCATTCAATAGCGTGTAAAAAAGTAGATTTCTATCTTAAAACACAAATTTTACGCAACCGATTGCGTTATTTTTATTAAATTCACTTTCCTATATTTTAAACTTATGAAAAAACTAATACTAGGACTTTTAGTATTTGTATCTTCTTATGGTAGTGCACAAGACGGATACAAGCTTTGGCTTCAATATAAAACCGTCGATGACGCCAAGCTTCGCCAACACTATTCAGAATTAAATGAAGCCATAAGTCTGGACACCACTTCTTCAACAGGTAAGGTCATACAAAAGGAACTCAAACTGGCAATGCAAGGTATGCTTTCGCAGAAACCCCAGTTCTCAGAAGAGAATCCTACTTTACTTATTAGAAAAGTAGCTGATCTTCCTAAAAATTTAAAACCTAAGCAAAACCTTATCGATTCTATTAATGATGAAGGCTTTAGCATACAAACTATTCCCAGTAAATCAACAGCTAAAATTCTAATTACCGCAAAGACAGATCAAGGCTTATTGTATGGTGTTTTTACCTATTTAAAACAGCTCCAACTGCATAAAGATTTGACTGAACTTTCAATTACAGATTCACCTAAAATAAAAAAACGTCTGCTGAATCATTGGGATAACCTTGACCGCACGATAGAGCGTGGTTATGCTGGTTTTTCCATCTGGGACTGGCACTTGTTACCAAATCTCATCAAACAGGAATATATAGATTATGCGCGTGCCAATGCATCCATAGGTATAAACGGCACTGTTCTTACCAATGTAAATGCAAGTGCGTATATACTTCAGAAAAACTATCTCGAAAAAGTAAAAGCTTTGGCAGATGCTTTTAGACCTTACGGAATTCAGGTTTACTTAACTGCACGTTTCTCGGCACCAATTGAAATTGGCGGGTTAGAAACTGCAGATCCACTCAATGAAGAAGTGCGTCAATGGTGGAAAGATAAAGCAACAGAAATCTATGCCGAAATTCCAGATTTTGGAGGCTTCCTGGTAAAAGCAAATTCTGAAGGACAACCCGGACCAAATAATTACAACAGATCGCATGTTGATGGAGCAAATATGCTGGCAGAAGCAGTTGCTCCCCATGACGGGATTGTTATGTGGCGGGCTTTTGTTTATTCAGACGAGAAACCTGATGATCGTGCCAAGCAGGCCTATACCGAGTTTGTCCCTTTTGACGGGACCTTTAAAGACAATGTTCTGGTTCAGGTTAAGAATGGGGCAATAGACTTTCAGCCAAGAGAGCCTTTTCATCCGCTTTTTGGCGCTATGCCAGAAACCCCTTTGATGATGGAATTTCAAATCACTCAGGAATATCTGGGTGGTATGTCTCATCTGGTGTTTTTACCTAAATTATTTGAAGAGACTTTACAGGAAGATACATTTTCACAAGGCAAGGGAAGTACGGTTGCAAAAGTGGTAGCTGGCTCGTTGACAGACACCCAACTAACCGGTATTGCAGGAGTCTCAAATATAGGTAATGCCCGTAACTGGACCGGTCATCCTTTTGCGCAAGCCAACTGGTATGGCTTTGGCAGACTTGCCTGGAACCCGGAACTTAAAGCTAAAACCATCGCTCAAGAATGGTTGGGAATGACCTTTTCTACAGATCCAGCATTTGTAAAACCTATGACTTCCCTCCTGCTCGATTCACGCGAAGCCGTGGTAGATTATATGACTCCTTTAGGATTGCATCATATGATGGCAGAAGGGCATCATCAAGGACCTGGACCTTGGGTAAAAGATTTAGGTCGTGAAGACTGGACTTCAGTTTATTACCATAAAGCAGACAGTCTGGGCATTGGCTTCGACCGTACTGCAACAGGCAGTGATGCCTTATCACAATATGCACCAGAAATCGAAAAAGCCTATTCAAATATCGAAACAACTCCTGAAAAATACCTGCTTTGGTTTCACCATGTTCCATGGGGTTATAAGCTGAAAAATGGTAAAACCCTTTGGTACAATCTTGCGAGACATTATCAGGACGGGGTTCTAGAAGTTGAAAAAATGATCAACACTTGGGAGCAAATGAAACCTTATGTTGATGAAATCGCTTATAAAAAAACTGAAATGCTATTAAGCATTCAACTGGAAGAAGCTCAATGGTGGCGGGATTCCTGCCTGCTGTATTTTCAGCAGTTTTCAAAAATGGAACTACCTGATTTTATCCCCAAAGCACCGCACACACTCAAATACTATGAATCTATACGGGATCCTTATGCTCCCGGTATAAAACCCTCTTGGGATTAAGAAATGAAACAAAAAATAGCTCTTGTTACCGGTGGAAATGCCGGTCTAGGTTTTGCAATCGCAAAAAAACTTTGTGACGAAAACATCATAACCTATATCATATGTAGAAATCCTGAAAAAACTGAAAAAGCCCTCGAAGAATTAGGACCTAATGCCCGTTCTTATATTCTCGATCTTAGTGAACTTGACAAAATTCCTCAAGCGATAGCACATATTACAGAAGAAGCTGGTGGTATTGATATACTGGTGAATAATGCAGGAATCAATATGAAAAAGGATTTTCTGGAAGTTGAAGATGATGAATTTCAGCGTATTATTCATACAAATCTTATCAGCGTTTTTGCAGTGAGCCGCGAGGTTACTAAAGTCATGAAGATACAAAACTCAGGTAGCATCATCAACATCAGCTCGATGGCTGCTCAATATGGGATTCCCAAAGTGGTAGCTTATACGGCCAGCAAATCGGCTATTGAAGGAATGACGCGTTCTATGGCGGTTGACTTGGCTCAGTATGGCATACGTGTAAACTGTGTAGCTCCCGGTTTTATCAAAACCAATATGTCTAGTAAAGCCCTGGATAGTGACCCCGAACGCAAAAATAAAGTGTTAGGCAGAACGCCTATGGCTAAGCTGGGAGAGCCTTCAGACATTGGCGATACGGTTTTTTACTACGCTTCCGACTTATCAAAATTTACAACCGGCACCGTACTTTGTGTTGACGGTGGAAACTCAATAGGATTTTAAATGAAAACTTCAATTATCAAAACAATGCGCTGGTATGGAGAGCGTGATGTATTAAGCTTAGAAGATTTGCGTCAGGCCGGTATTTCCGGAATTGTAACGGCGCTACACCACATCCCTGTTGGGGATATCTGGACCCCAGAAGAAATAGAAAAGACCAGAACTAAAATTGAAGACGCCGGAATGATCTGGGAAGTGGTTGAAAGCCTTCCGGTACATGAAAATATTAAAAAGCGCACCGGAAACTTTGAGGAGCTTATCGAAAAGTATAAGGTAAGTCTTAAAAACCTGGCCGATCAGGGGATTTACACCATCACCTATAATTTTATGCCCATCTTGGATTGGGTGCGTACTGATCACCGCTTTAAAAACGAAGCAGGAGCCGAAATTCTAAAATACGACCCCGTAAAATTCCGTGCTTTTGACTTATTTATTCTGAAAAGACCCGGAGCAGAAGCAGATTATAACAAATACCAAATTAACGAGGCTAAACAGAAATTTGAAAGCTTTTCTGAAGAAGATATCAAAGTTTTAAAGAATAGCGTGATGCTGGGACTTCCGGGAAGTACTGAAGATTTTACTACAGAAGATTTGCTGACACAACTGGAGGAATACAAAGACATCGATGAAGATAAACTTCGGGAACATTTAGTGTTGTTTTTAGAAGCCGTTACGCCTACTGCTGAAGCTGTAGGCTCAAAACTGGCGATTCATCCGGATGATCCGCCATTTTCAGTATTGGGACTTCCACGTATTGTAAGTAAAGCAACCGATCTGGACTTTATCTTTTCAAATATTGAATCTACCGCTTGCGGACTCTGCTACTGCACAGGATCATTGGGTGCAAATCCTGCAAACCAACTCGTTGATATTTTTGAAAAATACAAAGAACGTGTTCATTTTTTACACTTGAGGAATGTTCGAAAATTTGAAGACGGCACCTTCTTTGAATCCGATCATCTGGATGGCGATGTGCCTATGAAGCAAGTGCTGCAACATATTATGAATTACGCAGCATCAACCGGTAAAAAAATACCCATGCGACCTGACCACGGTTACCTGCACACATTAGAAAAAGACAAACCCTATTACGTAGGCTATTCGTTCATTGGCAGGCTTAAAGGCCTCGCAGAACTTACCGGTCTTGAATTGGGTTTACAGCCTTCTTAGAGTTCTATAAAAACACAAAAAACGTACGTATGTTCATTCAATCTATATCAATAAAATCGTCCTTATTTTTCTTCGCAATCGTTTTAATTTTTAGCAGTACAGATTTAGTTGCTCAGAATATTTCGGTTTCTCAAAATACAGAAGCGGGTGCATTTAAGCTTATTGGTGGTACTACTGCCGCGCAGTTAGTAATTGATGCCGAAGATTACGAGGGCGTTCATATTGCGGTTGAAAATTTACAAAAGGATATAGAACGTGTAAGTTCTATAAAGCCAGAGCTTGCAGAAACTTTTAAGGGAAGTGGCGGGGTAATCATTGGGACTTTGGGTAAAAGCAAGTATCTGGATGAACTGATCGTTTCCGGAAAGCTCAATCCCGATTCCATCAAAAATAAATGGGAAGCCTTTACAATTCAGCAGATTGATGGAAATCTGGTAATAGCCGGTAGCGATAAACGCGGTACCATTTATGGCGTTTATACACTTTCAGAAAAAATAGGAGTTTCCCCATGGTATTGGTGGGCAGACGTTCCTGTAAAAAAATCAAAAGAGCTTTACATTACGTCAAAATCATTTACTGATATGGGACCTAAAGTGCAGTATCGAGGTATTTTCATCAACGACGAAGCTCCGGCACTTTCAGGATGGGTTGGAGAAAATTTTGGCTCGTTTAACCACGAGTTCTATGAGCATGTTTTTGAACTGATTTTAAGATTGAAGGGGAACTACCTTTGGCCTGCGATGTGGGGACGTGCTTTTTATGATGACGATCCACAAAACCCGATTGAAGCTGAAAAATATGGTGTGGTGATTGGAACTTCGCATCACGAACCTTTAATGCGGGCACACGCAGAATGGGATAAGTATGGAGTAGGAGACTGGAATTATACTACGAATGCCGAAACCTTACGCGATTTTTGGAAAAAAGGAATTGAGCGAATGGATACTAACGAAAGTATTGTTACTGTAGGCATGCGCGGGGATGGTGACGAACCCATGACCGAAGGTACTGCAATTGAATTGCTCGAGGGTATTGTAAAGGATCAACGGGATATTATTGAAGCGGTTACGCAAAAACCTGCTAATGAAACGCCACAACTCTGGGCTTTGTATAAAGAGGTTCAGGATTATTACGATCAGGGAATGCGTGTTCCAGACGATGTAACACTACTCCTTGCTGATGACAACTGGGGAAATATTAGAAAATTACCCAATCCCGAAGAAGGGGAACGCGCAGGGGGATACGGTATTTACTACCATTTTGATTATGTGGGCGGTCCGCGTAATTACAAATGGCTCAACACCAATCAGATTTCAAGAGTGTATGAGCAAATGTCTCTGGCATATGCTTACAACGCCCGTAAAATATGGATTGTAAATGTGGGCGATATTAAGCCGATGGAATACCCAACGAGTTTCTTTCTCGACTACGCCTGGAATCCGGAAAAATTTGACTTAAAAGATCTTGCAAACTATCCCAAAAAATGGGCAGCAGCGCAATTTGGAGATACTTATGCTTCTGAAATAGCAGAATTATTGCAGACCTATTCAACTCTGGCAAGCCGTCGTAAACCCGAATTATTGAGCCCGGAAACGTTCAGTCTAACGTACTCTAATGAGGCTGGGACTATTCTAGAGGAATATAAGAATTTAGAGGAGAAAGCGCTTGCAATCAAAGATAAATTGGATGTTGTATATCAATCTGCTTATTATCAGTTGGTCTTGTTTCCTATTGAAGCAATGGCAAATCTTAACCGACTTTACATCGCTACAGCAAAAAACAAATTGTATGCGAAACAAGGCCGAAATACAACCAACCAATATTCAGATCTAGTTCAGGAATTATTTGAAAACGACAAAGCATTAACCGAAGCCTATCATAGCCTTAATGATTCAAAATGGAATCATTTTATGGATCAAACTCATATTGGATACACCTACTGGCAAGAACCCCGTAAAAACACAAAACCAGAAACCAACACAATTGAAATACCACAAACTGGTAAGTTAGGTATTGTTACATCAGGAACAACAGCTTTTTATCCTAAAGTGAATACGCTTGAAATTCTTCCTTTCGATCAATCACATACCGTTCAGCAGATTACCCTTTTTAATACGGGGGTTGACGACCTTGATTTTAAACTGAACAAATTGCCTAAGTGGCTTACGGCAAACCTCAAGAAAGGATCTTTTTCTGAAGAACAGGTTATTGAATTAAAACTTAATCTAAAGAAGCTTCCTCAAGAGCCTGTTACCACTTCGTTTTCAATTAAATCTGTTGATCAGGAAGCTGAAATACGGGTATCTTATGCACCGTATTCTGAAAATGCTACAGGCTTTTTGGCATACAACGGAATGCTCACTATACCCGCAGACGGATTTGTTAAAAATACAGGTTGGGAAGTAATATCCGATCTTGGTAGACAAGATATAGCGCTTAGACCCGAGAAACGCTTTTCAAAAGAAATAACCAATGCTAATACCCAACTAAAATATGAGTTTTATACTGAGCAGGAATTAAAAGGTACACTTACCTTCTACCTCTCTCCTACTTTAGATTTTAAAAATCAAGGAGGCTTAGCATTTAAGTATCAAATTGATGAAGGTGCTGTGCAGGTATTAAATATGCATCAGGACACCTCTGACAATTGGGGAGCAAGTGTTAGCAACAACGCGACTCGTGTAAAAACAGCAGTCAATCTATTACCAGGAAATCATACACTTAAAATCTTTGGCAAAGACCCGGGTGTAGTTGTACAACAACTTGTTTTTAAATCACCTAACAACCTGCAGGATACCTATCTTGTACCTCTTACCAAAAAGATCGCAACAGATTAGAGGATCTATTCTTATTCGTTTGAATTCATTTAAATCAGTATTTAAAGCATTTTGTATCACATATTTTTCTTTACTAAAAACTTAGTATTGAATCAAAAGTATTAGTTATCCCAATACCTTCTGGCCCATGCAATCCAGGTACTCCAGTTGGGACCGGTTGAATGCCCGCCTCCGTGTTGTCTGAATGCTAGTTCTCCCTCGGTAAGGGCAGTTCCCATAAAAGGAAAATCATTCGTTGCATAGCCTTTAAATCCGTACAGCTTATAAACCGGACTAGCATTTAAACCTCCCAGAAACATACCTTTAGCATCAACCCAATTTCCTTCTATAGCTGAAGATCCTGCACTTATAAACACCGGGCGCGGCGCACAGAGTGCGATGACCGAGTGCGCGTCAAACGGAAGATCGTCTACCGTTTTAAGACTCGCATATTTGATAAAATTTCCACTAAACCAATGATACTCTGCGGTTGAGGCTAAATTCTCAACAGATTCCCCAAAATTTCTGCGCAAAATGGAAGCACCGCCAGCACCTGAAGAACCAATAAAACCTAAGGAAATACGCGGATCAAAAGCCATCGCTACTAAAGCAGCCTTTCCGTAACGGGAAGTGCCTTCTACCGCAACACGCTCCTGATCTACATCAGCTCTTTCCGAAAAATAATCAACCAGCTTGCTTGCACCCCAACCCCAGGCTCTTAATACTCCCCAATCATCGGGTGACCGTGATTCACCTTTATTTACCAAACCTATTATACCCGATTTCAAATCAGCTCCGTGATCAGCCTGAATGCTATTTACGTCTAAAATGGCATAGCCCCAGCCTTGCATAGTAAGTTGTTGTTTAAAACGCGGCACATAAGGTGAAATAAAGTAACTGGAAGGCTCGTTGATCTTACCGAAGGGAGAATTCAAAAATCCCAGTTCAATTACTACAGGAATGGCACTCCTTTTTTCCAATTTGGGTAATCCTAAAAGCACCTGAATTTCAACTTCTACTTCAGGATAGACAGCATTATCAACTATACCTTTTAAACGTTCTTCCTGAATGAGCACGCCACCTATCACCGTATCTCTAGTAGATTCGACAATCCAAGAAATCTCCGGTATGTTATCCGGAATGCGGCCATACATTTCAGTTTCGATGCTTTCAATAAGTTCTGGTCTTCGTAGGCGCTCCCACTGTTTTGATGTGGAAATCTTTTCTCCATTTTTGGCGATTAACAAATCTGGTAGAATATATTCCCTTACGGCAGACTCATCGGTATTTGCAGCATTTGAATCATTGGGGTTTCCTGACGGTCCCGGTCTGTTTTCAGTAGCGATTTCCAGCTGTTCTTTCATGTGTTTAAAATCAAGATACGTGTAGGTATTGATGCTATCGCGTATCTGAGCCGTATTTTGACAAAACAGTACCAGAGGCAAAAAAATGAATGTAAGTAATACAAAAACATTAGATATTTTGAAGTACATACGAATTCGGTTTAAAGGATTGGATTAGTAGCGAGAAACCTGTCTGAAACCAAAAAAAGAGGCATAAGCCTCTTTTAAATGATTATTTTGGGACTAAGAACCCTGCAGGGTATTGATGCTGCCGTCAGGATTGTAGTCAAATTCAATCACCTTCATGCTTCTTAACCAGGTCTTACCTCCTGAAGGAACACTGTCGTGATAGAACAGGTACCATTTGTCGTTAAATTTGATAATTGAATGATGTGTCGTCCAGCCTACAACCGGTGTTAAGATTACTCCGCGATAGGTGAACGGTCCATACGGATTATCTCCTGTTGCATAACACAACTTATGCGTGTTTCCGGTGCTGTACGAAAAGTAATAAGTCCCTTTGTATTTGTGCACCCAGGAAGCTTCAAAAAATCTTCGGTCATGATCTCCAGCTGTTAAAGGCTTTCCCTCATCATCTAAGATAACAATGGGTTTAGACGCTTCGGCGAATTCCAGCATATCATCACTCATTTTTGCAATTCTTGCGGGTAAAGCTGGCTCGTTATCTGCCGGTTCTGCACCACACTCAATAGCTTTACCCTCTCTGTAGCGCTGCAACTGACCGCCCCACAAGCCTCCAAAGTACATATAATGCGCACCGTCATCGTCTTTAAATAAACATGGGTCAATAGAGAAACTCCCTTTCATAGGCGCTTGTAATGGCTTAAATGGACCTTCAGGCTTATCTCCTATGGCAACACCTATTCTAAAAATATCTGTCTGGTCTTTTAGTGGAAAATACAGGTAATACTTACCGTCCTTAAAGGCGATATCACAGTCCCAAAGCTGTCTGCCTGCCCACGGAATATCTTTTACACTCAGTACTTTGCCGTGATCAGTTACCTCACCGTCTATTGCATCCATTGAGAACACATGGTAATCACGCATATCAAAATGATCTCCGTTATCATTCTCGGGGATTCCAGATTCTACGTCGTGAGAAGGATAAATATAAATTTTACCATTGAATACATGAGCAGAAGGATCTGCCATATACGCGTGATCTACTAGGTATCTGGGTTCTTTCATTGTCTAATTTTTATAACTATTATTATTTTAATGATTCTTCTCGTTGGGCTTGCACTAGCGTTTTAGCTCTTAAAGCGTATCCAGTCTATGCTTGCCTCACCTGCTTTTAACACCACTTTTAAATTGTAAACAGCAGGCTCTATTTGAGGTAGGGCTGCTTCATATTCAAGCCATCCCGTGTTTCCCGGGATTTCAATCTCCGCAAGTATGGTATTTTTGGTCGTATCTACGATCTGCAGTTGCGATTTTTCGGTAGCATTCACCCGCATCGCCAGACTAGCATACGTCTTGTCAAAATCTACAGCATTATATTGTACCCAATCGTTTTGGTTTAAAGCAATATTCCAACCTTCAAAGGTGTTTTGCGAATTATTAAAATGCAACACTGCATTGGCACTTTTAGCACTATACCGATCAATCTGAAGCTTTCCTGAAGCCTTATTAATTCCTATTCCACGCAATGTGGGTATTACTTTTTTAATCGTTCCGTCTGCATTAAAAGAGAGACTGTCTGCGCGTATAGAACGGTTTTTATCAAAATCTGGTGACAGGTCATTATGATGGTAAAACAAATACCACTGATCTTTATAGTCTAAAATAGAATGATGGTTGGTCCAGCAACCTGTAGGACTTTCGTCCATAATAACCCCAGTAACCTTAAAAGGTCCCATTGGGCTGTCACCCATCGCATACTCTAGACGTTCTGTTTTGTTTTCTACGTGTGGATAGGTCAAGTAATAGATGCCGTTGCGCTCAAAAACAAACGGCCCCTCTTTATGCCCTTCCTGGGGAAGATTGGCTATAATCTGAGGCTCTGAAGCGAGCTCAAGCATGTTCGGCTTTAGCTTAGCGACCCAAATATCGCGTCCCGACCAGTATAGATACGCCTGACCATCGCTATCAATAAACACATTGGGATCTATCCCATTCACATTAGCAATAGGCTTTTCCTGCGGAGTAAACGGACCTTCGGGATTGTCACCTACTGCAACACCTATGGTAAAGCCTTCAGTATCCTTTGGTTTTGTAGGGAAGTAGAAATAGTATTTACCGTCTTTCTCGACACAATCGGGAGCCCACATGCTATATCCTTCGTCATCAGCCCAGAACACATCTTTTTGATTGAGTATTTCCCCGTGATCTTTCCACTCTGTGAGATTTTCTGAAGAAAAAACATGGTAATCTTCCATACAAAACCACCCCGGACGACCTTTTTCTTCGGTACACATAATGTCGTGAGAAGGGTATACATATATTTTATCATTAAATACACGAGCAGTAGGATCTGCTGTGTATTGATCGCGTACTAACGGGTTTTGCGCCCAAATGAATTGAACACCAAGCATAAACGTGGCGATCAATATAAAGCTATATTGCTTTCTCTGGAATAATCTGGGAAGTATACCGTATGTTTTTTTCATCATCTAATTGGTTTTAGCAGACAGTGTATCTGTTATTCTGAAATAATCAAAATCGACAGAACCACCTGTATTCTCAGTAGCATAATTAAACAAACCGAAGCGATAGCCCATAAAATGCGGGAGGGTATACTGCATCTGCAATACTTCGCCTAGAGACTCCCAGGTTTCTCCATTTAGGCTGTAGTAGAAATACGCATTATCTGTTCGGTTTTTAAAATCACATTCAATTTTAAAATACACGGTATCCTGATTGAGTTCAATTTTTGAAAGTAAGCCCCCATCTTCGTCGTTTTTACTCATAAAGATTGATTTTTGATCTCCTTCACAGGTTACTCCGATCAGTCCGTATTTTTTCTGAAGGATCGCTAATCCGGCAAAATCACCAGGCTTCATATTGGTCACATCCATTTTAATAGAGCCTGAAGATTCAGGACCTATGCTGCGTTGGGTAAGCGTATTTTTTGCCTGTAGAAACAGGGTATCAATTCTTCCGGTTTTTAGGCGTAAATAGCCGGGACGTTCTGAAACCGACCACAACGAATTATCAGGGTTGTGGTTAAACTGCCAAACCAAAGGAAGCGCAGGATCTCCCACTTGCCGATCAAAATCGTCTGAGTTTACAATGCCCGGAATCAAACTTCCATTTTCTGGTAAGTCGAGGGTTTCCGGAACTTTACCGTCAACACCCAGAACCGGCCAGTCATTTACCCATTTTACAGGAACTAAATAAGGGATTCTCCCCACTGCCCCACTATCCTGAAAAAGATACGAAAACCATTCACCAGCCGGTGTATCTATCAATCCGCCCTGTGCGACGCCTTTATCCTGAAGTGCAATTCTGCCTTCATAAGGACCCTTTATTTGATCTGCCCGATGAATGATCACTGTACGCATCCCATTACGAGGCCAGGCGATGTTGAATAAGTAATACTTATCATTGTGTTTAAAGAGTTGCGATCCTTCAGCGGGTAAAATGATTGAGGCACCTATAGGCTCAGTAGCATTTTTAATTAAAACCTGCCGCGTATTTTCTTTCACTCCGCTAAAGTCATCCTTAAGCTCAACGATACTGAGCTCTCCCGCTCCCCAAATCATATAAATCTTTCCGTCTTCAAAAAAGAGCGTGTGATCATGATAAGAAGGGGCAAACTCGTGTTTTTCCCAGGGGCCGTTCTCAATATCTCCGGTTGTATAAATATGCGTTTTCCCAGACGTTGCTGAAAAAGTTGATAAGTAATAGGTACCCTTATGAAACCTTAATGAACTTGCCCACGAACCTCGCCCGTAGGTTTGTTGTCCGTTTTCAAGATTCATTGCATCATTTTCCACGAGTCTGTCATAGGCATAGCCTACAAGTTCCCAGTTCGTGAGATCTTTTGATTTCATTATGGGTACTCCGGGGCTCATATGCATCGTAGTACTACTCATATAGTAGGTGCTGTCAACCCGTATGATAGCCATATCGGGTACATCTGCATGGATCAACGGGTTTGACGCCGTATTTTGTGCAGCTGCCTGAAGCACAAACATAGTTAAACCTAAAAGCGAACTTTTAAAACAACATGTATTCTTGATTATTCCCAAAATAGAATTTATTTTTTTACGATTGCAATGATTGAGTCTACAACACTTTTTGGTTTGTTATCCCGGTCAAAAAGCAACGGATAGTCGGTACGTCCCCCTATCGGCCAGTTGTTTCTCCATGAATTGCCATCGTTAACGCCCCATAGGGTTACTTTATCAATCTTATCTTCATGTTTTAGAAACAATTTGAAAAAATCGAAGCACCTGTTATTGAAAGCCGTACTTACAGAGTCCGGTAATTTTTCCGGATACGGATTCATATCTTCTTTGTATTCAAAATTTGCAGAAACCTCGGCACCCTGATTATCCCATGGAGAAGGAAGCACGGTAATGTCAAATTCAGTTACTGAAACTTTAAGGCCTAAATCTGAAAACGCAACAATAGTTTTTTCAAACTCTTCAAGCTCCGGATAATCCATCCCTACATGGCCTTGCATCCCTACCCCATGGATGGGTACTCCCTGCTCCTGTAGGTTTTTTACCATACGCACAATACCTTCTCTTTTTTCAGGTAAAGAGGTTGAATAATCGTTGTAGTATAATTCTGCATCAGGATCTGCTTCGTGAGCAAACTCAAAAGCCATTTTTATAAAATCTTCTCCAAGAAGATCGTAAAACTTACTTTTTCTCAGTGTCCCATCATCCAGAACAGCCTCATTTACGACATCCCATGTTTTTATTTTTCCTTTGTAACGAGATACAACCGTATTGATGTGATTTTTCATTCTGGAAATCAATTCTTCACGAGTAATTTCCTGATCGAGACTGTCTTTAAAAAACCATTTAGGAGTTTGAGAATGCCAAATGAGTGTATGCCCGTGAATGACCATATTATTTTCTTCGCCAAAAGCTACAAACTTGTCTGCAGCAGAGAAATCATACTCCCCCTGATTAGGAACCAGACGTTCACTTTTCATACAGTTCTCAGCAACAATAGAATTGAAATTTTCTCGTACGACCTCCATTTCTTCAGGGTTGTAACCGTTAATCTGTCTTATGTTTAAAGCAGTACCTATAAGAAACTTATCTGCCAGAGCTTCTTTTAATTTTAACGGTTTTTCATCTAACTGCGCAGTATCTGAAAATTTATTAGGCTTGCAGCTTACCAGCAATACTGCCAGTAGAATAAGTGACGATAAATTGTTCATTTAAGTAGTTTAAGTTTATAATCTTTTAGGTGAAGGCTCGCGTCTGTTTGATAATTCTTCTTGTATCTCAAGTTCTTTAGCCTTGTTAATTTTATAGAAAATCAGGCAAGCAACACTTATGAAGAAGAAAAGTGCCGGATAAATACTTACCGAGAGTTTAATACCTGAAATGGTTAACGCATCCTGAAGTACTGCCTGCTCATCATACCCATACCAGGCTAATAATCCTGCAACTAAAGCACCACCAATACTCAAGCCTGCTTTAAGACCAAAGATCATTGCTGAAAAAATAATCGCTGTAGCCCTGCGGAAATTAATAAGCTCTGAGTAATCTGCAACATCGGCAATCATCGCCCACAACAAAGGGGTAGATATACCGTAAAACAGACCGTGAACCAATTGTGTTATAAATATTAATGCAATAGCATCATTGTCATAAAAGTAAAAGAGAACGAGACACACCGCGGATAAAAACAGGCTAAGTCCAAATATATCCCGCTTACCAAATTTGTCTGCAAGGGGTTTTGAAAACCCGATTCCTACCATCATCATAATAATACCTCCGGCATTAAACAGGCTAAACCCGGAAGTAGCAGGATCGTCAGGCCAGGTAAAGCCTACGAAACCCATATTTATAAGCCATTCATTTAGATTTAATATAAACCCGTTAAAGCCTATATTTTCTAAGAATGTGCTAAGACTTGCATTATCTACAAAATCATTAAAGTAATACACATACATCCCACCCTTTAAGGAAAGTGTGACAAAAACAAAAATGGTAATCAGTAAAACGGCACGCCAGGGCTTATTTCTCACAAGATCCTTAATGTCTTGCTTAACGGAAGAAACTCCTTCTGCCTGCGGTAACACGCGTTCCCGGGTAGTTAAAAAGGTAATGATAAAAAAGACAACCCCCACAATCGCAAACAACCATATGGTTTGTTTAAAACCCTCTACCTTATCTCCTTCCCCAAGAATTAGAACGAGTGGTAATAAAAGCACCTGTACGACAAATTGAGCAACCATCACTGCTACAAATCGATACGAAGAAATACTGTTACGCTCAGACATATTTCCGGTCATAACGCCACTAAGTGAGGCATAAGGCAGGTTATTAGCCGAATAAATGATCACCAATAAAATATAGGTAATCAAGGCATAGGTCACTTTACCGGTCAAATCAAAATCTGGCGTGCTGAAAGCAAGGATTGCTACAATACCAAAAGGAATGGAAGTAAATAAAATCCAGGGACGAAATTTTCCCCATCGCGTCTTAGTACGATCGGCAATAACACCCATTACCGGGTTAAAAAAGGCACCTATCATCCCTCCTGTAAAAATGATAAAAGACGCTTTACCCGGTGGTATTTTGTAAACATCTGTATAAAAGAAAGCCAGAAAGGTCATTAAGGTCTGAAAAATAAGATTAGCCGCCAGATCGCCTAAACTATATCCTATTTTCTCTATTACAGAAATATTATCTTGGGTTGATTTCATATTATTTCATCTACTTTAACTAGTTAAACACATTCATTTATAAATATCATTTACCCATATAATTTCAGTACTCATAATTACGATGATAATACTATAACAGGCTATTCAACTATTAATAAAAATTGAAATCTGATATTGATTTATCTTTTAATAACTAAATGTAATACAAGGATATACAAAAACATATAAGTATTATAGTTTTTTTGACTATTAGCTATTTTTTCAAAAAAAATTTCCCTTATTTCTTCTTAATCAGTTTATCTAAACTGTGCCCTTTTTACTAACACATCCTAAATATTCAAGAACAATCTACGTATTGTAGAACTAAAACTTACTACGTATCGCAATCGATTAAGTAGTCATTTATATGCTGTAAAGAATATCAATATATTATAGGAAAGCCTCGCAAGGAGGCTCCCCAAAAATGTTGCCAGTAAAAACACACTTCAAATAATACTAACAAACAATTCAATTTCTTTTACTCAATAATCGAGATTTAAATGCTTCGAGACTTGTCTCGTTCTAAAAATGTTTTGTTCAGTTTAATGCTTTGCGGGCTTGCCTTTGTCGGCAGA
>Ga0207888_100348_pt1 | contig 19267 bp, 20 predicted proteins | sample LinPmetageLP43_FD_184055 | JGI IMG/M metagenome (GOLD analysis project Ga0207888, IMG submission 184055) | Marine viral communities from the Pacific Ocean - LP-43 (SPAdes) | ecosystem: Environmental > Aquatic > Marine > Oceanic | place: Pacific Ocean | collected 2010-08-27 | reverse complement strand
TCCCTTTTAATAATTTATTGATAAGTATTATTTCTGATTTCATTATTGATATAGTCAGTTTGTCAACTCTATGATACAATTTTGATAAAAAACCCCTATCTATTTTTAATTTTTATTAATTTAGAATTTCTGATATACTAAATGGACGATAAAAAATTATTAAAAAAGTTACGGAAAGGAGATACCGCTGCGTATAAATATTTGTTTTCAACATATTATACCTGGTTGTGTAATTATGTCTTAAAACTTTGTAACGATCCCAGTCTGGCAGAGGATATAGTGCAAGATACGATGATTAATTTTTGGGAGAAACGAGACACAATTTTAATAACAACTTCCTTAAAGAGCTACTTATTCCGTTCTTGTCACAATCAATTCTTACAACATATAAGAAAACAAAAAATAAAGTTTGATTTTCTGGATAATATACGATGGGAAGTTATCGCAAGTGCTCAAAAAGAAGATACCAGTGCCAGAGATCGTGATTTAGAGAAATTAAATAATCTTATAGATAAGCTACCACCACGGTGTAAAGAAATTTTTATTAAAAATAAAATTCAGAAAAAAAAGTATAGAGAAATTGCTGTTGATATGGGGATTTCAATAAAGACTGTAGAGAATCAAATGTCTAAAGCCCTTCACTTTTTAAAGGAGAATGCCAATTCATTTCTAATCTAACTGGTGCAGCTGGAAGCACATTTATCGATTTATTTTTTAGTATATATAATATTGGACTTTAAAAATTTTATTGTTCTTAAAACATTTTATCTTCTTTAAGATATTTGCGTTTACATCCTTTAATACTGCTTGAATGCGTAATCCTATTTGTTTTGTTATTTAAAGCCTGAAGGCAACAATAGTGCATAACATTATTAATATTATCGCCGGTGATGTCATATGTTTTAGCCATTAATGATAAATCGACCTCTACTAAAACTAAACTTGTGAGATAAAGAATTTTCCCAAAGTTAAGTCTTGAAGCATAATCTGGCGTGGTAAAGTGTATTATAGACTGAAACCTGCGAGTAAAGGAGGCATCTATATTTGATTTAAAATTAGAAGCTAAAATATTAATCCCCGCAGTTCTTCAATCTCCCTTTTTGTTTTTTCAGCTAAAATAAGATCATCCCACGTGAGGGGTGTTTCTAATTTTTTAGCAGAAAATTCTATGCTCAATTTAGGGTCTGGTATTTTTCCTGTAATTTGGAGCTGTGCATAGTCTTTTTCTAAGACGAGTTGTCTATTCATTATAGATTCGTCCTAAAGTGGTTTTTCAATTGAATAACTTGATTTTTGATAAGCGCAGTTTCGGCATCAAAATATAGTCAAGCAAATGCTCGTTGTTCTACTTGAGCACCACCTATTAGATATATTGCAGTTTCTCCGGTAGGTAAAAATCCGTGATGATTTGTACCGTTTAATCCTCCTAATTGTGGAAGTTCTCCACCTTCAGGATAGACATCATTTACAGTTTTTGAAATCAATTCAGGAGCTAAATGTGGGTAAGTGTAAGGAGAAGAATTGCAATTTCTTCTTATGCTAGATCAAGCACTTTTATATTTTTTTTTAAAGAATCAGCAAGCGTATCCACTTTAAGAGCAGATGCATTTTTAAAATCCAACGACGGATTTTTTCAACGCCAGCTTAACAAGTGCTACAAATTGCATTGCGCTTTCAAAACCAGCATTAGCCTTATCAGTCTGAGCCATTCTAGTTGTCTAACTCTTGATTTTCCTTATTAAGATTATCTATAAAGTGAGCAATAGAATCTAAAGATACCTTGTCTGAGACCAGACCATAATCATTTATATAGATCGCTACTTGCTCACGTAATATTTCAGGGGCTTCGTAAAGCATATTAATGGAGCATTAGATTTTTTGTCTTTTTTAAATATTTGTTTATAATAGCTGATAATCAGGTGTATAAACCTGAAAAAGCTTGCTTAGAATCCCTTTTTTTAATTCCTGAAAACCCCTATCAATTAAGGGGTTTTTACCCTATTTTATTGAATAATAGATTCTTAGATTTAAAATGGTTTATTTTAAAAATCTAAATAAATATTTAATTATGAATCGTAAACTTTTAAACAGAACATTGCTTGTTTTGGTAACCTTTACTTTAGTCCTTACATATGGCTGTATGGATCAAAAAGACCAGTCAGCGAAGCCTCCTAAAGGAGTAATTTCAATTGAAGAGGCAAAAATACTAGACCGAACATTTACTGAAACACGAGTTGAAGCCATTAATAAGGCCATAGGTATGCCAGATAGCCGATCTGGCTGGTGGTCTATTGAAGATCTGGAGCAATATATAGCTTATGCTAAATCACAAGCAGCAGAAAAAGGATCAAAGGTAAATGGATTGAGAGTATATTTTGGTGCTTATCCTAAAGACCATTCTGATGAGGATGTAGCTGGCTACTCAACACTGTTTATTGTTCCTACCGGAATGAAAGCAGTTGAAAAAGCCGGCTTGATAAATTTCAATTCTTTTTTACAAAGTAATGAAGATCTAGAGATCGCACCGCTTAATATGGGGCACTTGAGAAAGCCACCTCCAGAAGATTACCAATAGAAGCTAGAATCATATGCAGGAATTGAGCTCATATTCTCAGTATTTAGAGTTTATCGCGATCGTGATAGGATTTCTTAGATATAAGGAGATTAAAGATTTTAAATTTAAGTATGTTTTATTCTTTCTGATTTATGTTTTTATAACTGAAATTTTTGCCGGTGTGTGTTATGATCTTTTTGGATTTGTAAACACACCGGTCTATAATGTTTACGTATTAGTAAACTTTGCATTTTTTATTGCCTGGTATCATTCGGTACTAAAGTCACTTATACGCAAAAGAATAATCAAGATATTATTTTTATTTTATGTTTCATTCTGGCTTATAGATGCTGTTTTTTTAGAACAGTTTCTTGTAGATTATTTGACATATTCTTTTTCTTTAGGAACGCTATTCCTTATTGTTTCAGTTTCTTTTTATTTTATTGAAATGCTCAATAGAGAAGTCGTGATGCACATAACTAAGTCTCCTTATTTCTGGGTTTCGTTTGGCATATTAGTTTACTGTGTTACGTTCTTACCGTTTTATATAACTTATTTATTTTTTCTTCAAGAAAACCCTATAATTTTAAGCATCGTATTATTTTTAATCAATTGTATTCAGTATTGTTGCTTTGCTATTGCCTTTGTAAGGGCAGATCGTTTTACGATAGAGCATCCTGTTGATAACAACTCACTTTAAGCGATGAATCCTATAAGATTTTATGATTTACAAGAATCTTTTGAGTTACTCATTTTTGTGTGTTCATTGGTGCTGCTCGCATTTCTAATTTTAGTTTTCATTTTATTTACAGTTTTTCAAAAGCGAAAAATAAAATTCATCACAGAACGTAATGAAGCAATTTTGAGATATCAGGAAGAGGTTGCACGTACACAGCTTGAAATACAGGAAGCTACGCTAAAGAACGTAAGTTGGGAGTTGCACGATAACATTGGTCAATTGCTATCTGTTGCAAACTTAGAACTCAATATTCTCACAAATACACCAACTTATAGAGATGAAGAACCGTTAATTGAAATTAAAGGTTTAATAGGTAAATCGTTACAAGAAATACGATCGCTATCTCGCAACTTAAATAGAGAGGTAATTAATCAAATAGGGCTGATTGAAAGCACAAAAAACGAACTAAACAGATTAGAACGTTTAAAGATTCTAGATACTACCCTTAATACTTCAGGTGCGATCTGGCAACCACCCCAAGACGATGCGCTTATACTTTTTAGAATTATACAGGAGTTTTTAAACAATGTCATAAAACACGCAAAAGCATCTCTTTTAAATATAGATTTTGAGTTCAGTGAACACGAAATTTTGATAAAAGCAGAAGATAATGGTATCGGCTTTGACATAAATCTGATAGCTGTTAGTTCGGGTTTGGTAAATATGAAAAGTAGGGCAGCTCTTATTAATGCTGAGTATAGTCTGCATTCTGTAAAAGAAAAAGGTACTGTTTTAATAATCAGGTATTTAAAACGAACATGAAAGAATTATAACTACCTTTGTAAAATTACAAGTATCAACTAACCAAATTTTATTATGAATAATTACGTAGTGGGGGTCGTTGACGATCACGTACTCTTTGCTCAATCGTTGCAGGGACTCATCAATAGTTTTGATGGGTTTGAGGTAGCTTTTATGGCTCGTAATGGTAATGATCTAATTGGTAAAATGAGCCAGACTTCTAAAGAACCTGATATTATTTTATTAGATATCAATATGCCGGTAATGAACGGTTTTGAAACCTTAAACTGGCTAAATGAAAACCATCCCAACATAAAAACGATAACCTTATCTATGGATGATGAAGAAGAAACCATTATCAATATGCTTAAGGCAGGAAGCAAGGGCTATTTATTAAAAGACATTCATCCAGATACTTTACATTTGGCTCTTAACGAGGTGATAAGTAAAGGCCATTTTTATACAGACAATGTGACGACGGCTTTATTAAAAGGTGTTTCTAGAAAAGATGAGGACGAACTTCAAGATAATTTTTCTCAACGTGAATTAGAGTTTATGGCGCTTGCCTGCTCTGATAAGACTTACAAGCAAATTGCTAGCGAAATGTGTCTAAGTCCCAAAACAATAGATAATTACCGCGATACTTTATTTAGAAAACTGGAAGTTCGCAGTAGAATAGGCCTGGTTCTATATGCTTTAAAGAATAAAATAGTGAGCAATTAGTCTGCTTTTAAAACACTAACTGTTACAAGTAGCTGGCCTAGATGTCGTTGGCTGTGCTCACCGGCATGAAAGAGTAAACCAAATAGCGTGGATGGTAATTCTTTTCTTCCAACCGTTCGGGTTTCTGTGAGAGTTTCTGAATCTAAAGTTTTAAAAAAACTTAAAGCTTCTTCAACGTTATCTTCAAAAGCTTTCAAGAGTTCTTTTATTGATAGTGCATTATTTTGAACTCCTTCGAGTTTTATATATTGAAATTGATCTTCACTTAATTTTTTAGCTTTAGCATAGGTAAGCATTCGATCTAAAACACCGGTTAAATGTTGTAAATGAAACGCAACACTTGCACGTCCTGAAGGCTTTTTCCAAAGTTTTTCCTGAGGAAACTCACTGAGCCAAAAATGCAATTCTTCTATTGTTTGCAATAAAGCAAAGGCAACAGGTTGTAGTAATACAGGAATATCTTCAACTGGACCTCTTAGCCACACTTCAGGTTGTTTTAATTTTTCCATAGAAAGGATTTAGCAACCACATTCCCCATAAATAGGAGTAGTATAAATTGAACCGTCAGCAGCAGTAACCTTAAGTGTACCTTCTCTGTGAAATAACTCTTGATCTAATTGAACTTCCTTCTCAATATCAAATTCAACTTTATAGTATGTGTTAGATTTGGGATCAACAGGAACGAGCGTATCTGCAATACTTATAAAAGCCGGCGTAGCCTCATAGCTGTCTAAGTAAATAAAGCGCTGGTTTTTGAAGTTTTCTTCTGAAGTGGCATAATAACAACTACATCCCATAATTTCAGAAGGGAATCCTTCAATAGTGCTTAATTTTAAATTTTTATCTGGTTTACAAGAGAGTAACAAAGTACAGGTTAAGAGAGATAAGAAGTAACGCATTATATTGTTTTTGAAGTCTAAAATTACAAATTCTAGTAATGCTAAAAACTCAGTCCAAACATAAATGCACCGTCTTTATTGGGACCGTTAATAGAGCGAACGTAATCTATTCTTAAAAATTTCAGCTTACCAAAACCAAGATTACCTATACCCGCAGAAAACTCATAATAGGGTTTGTTTTCCTGTGTTATTAAACTGTGACCTCCAAGTATAAGATTTGCATTTAAAGCTCGTATTCCAGGTATTTTACCAAGAACAAAACCTTTAAAATTATGTTCCAGATGTCCTTCAAAATAGCTGTTGTTTGTACTAAAATCATAATAGGGCAACAGATTAAAACTGTTAAGATGTCGCCCTTCTATATTAATTCTAGTTTGATTGCCTGAGAAATGCTGGTAATCTACAAAACTAATGTTATCTGAACTTAAGAATGTACCACCCCGTAAATTATAACCAAAACTTCCTTTATTTGATATATCAAACTCTTGTTTAAGCTGTGCCGCAAACTGTGTAAAATTATAATCACTGTTTGAAGCTGCAAAGGTTTGCTCGACATCGAGGGTTAGCGTTGGATATTTAGATTCACCAATATTGAATTTTCCGTCTGGATAGCTCATATATTTTTGATCAAAATTAATAATAGCTCGTGCATTAAATTTACCCAGTTGATGTGTTTGAATTGCTGCAGTATTAAAATCTTCAGGTGCTAATGGATTATTTGAGGTATAGTCAACACGGTTTTTGATCCATACCTGATCTGTCGTGTTAAAGAGCGGCGAACGCTTTTCATAAGAAGCGTTTGCATAGAATTTAAATCCATTAAAAAGTTCTTCACTATAAAATAGTCGGGCATAATCCAGTTCATATACTTTCATATAATTACGCTCCCAGAATAATGTAGAAATACTATTTATTAAAGTTGAAATAGGTTCTCTTGCGTTAAACTGTTGAACTTTTGTACCTCCAGAGACACCTATACTTCTGTTTGAAATTCGATTAAAACGTTTCGTTAAACTCCCCGTAAAACGTAAACGGTCATCATCTATTCCGTAATTGGCATCCAGACTAGCATAAGTAGCTTGTTTGTAATCTTCAGTCCAGGTACTATAAAATAAACCTGTCGAGGCATTAAACCCCTGTACGGTATTGAAACGCAGTTCTGGTAACGGACCTTTATATCCCACACGCCAGCGCTCATAAGTATTGGTGTATGAGTACCCCAACAAAGGGTCTGCAAAGCTGAATTTGTTACTCACCCCATCAATAGAATCCTTATACGGTCTAGAATCGCGTATTTCTTGCAGACTATCTTTTACTACATAATCAGAGCGTTCTTCTATAGTTAACGGCACCGGACGTATTTTTTGCCAAAACAAACTGTCTTTTTTATTGGCTTCAGTCTGAAAGCTCAACACTTCGTTACTAAAACTCGACTTTTCAAATTGGGGTTCAAAGTTGTAATTGCTATATACAGCGGTAAATCTTCCGTTACCACCAAAACCTAGAAGTTTAAAGCTAAAGTCTATACTTTGTGAAATTTTAACCCAGAGTTCTTTTTCGGCATCGTATTTAAAATTGTGCTTAAAAACCAATTCCTCAACAAACGGAACTTGTATCGCAGCTCCTGTAGTTTTAAGGTCTGCACCATACAATTGCCAATCATCTTCTACAACATAAATGATTCCTTCAAAAATGCGATCATTTTTACGTTTAGGTGTGACTTCAATTTTATTGATGAGTTTTTCGCCTTCGCGAAAAGCACCCACGAGCTTATAATTGTAATAATTAAACGCATTATCAGCTATGGGAGAAACCAACTGCGAATTGATCTCAAGCGTGTTGTTGTAAAAAGAATAATCAGCCTCCTGAGCACTGTTGAAGCTAAAACCATTATCGTTACCGCTCACTTTACTCGCGGTAATCGTTTCTTTAAAATCATCAGGAGCTTGATATGCAATTTTAGAAATGGTCTCACTCAAATAAACTATACCGGTTCTAGTAGAGTCAAGCCCACCACCTAAATCACCTATTTCCTGACCTAAAAATTTCTCGGGAGCATTTTCTACACGCCACAAACCTCTGGAATAAAAGTCAGCGGTATAAGCATTTTGCTTTTTTAAGATTTCAGGTTTTTTATTGATTACTTCCCTGATGATACGATCTGCAGGATTACCTTTTGCATCTACAACTACTTCATCAAGCGAAGTGGTTTCTTCAGCTAAAACTGTATTGAGCTCATATGGAAATTGATCAATATCAACATCAACTTCCTTTGTTTTATATCCTAAAAACTGAAAAATCACTGTGTGTTTTCCGGTTTTAGAAAGTGATAGTGAGTAGTTTCCGTCACCGTTAGTTGCCGTTCCGGTAGCAGAATTTTTTAAATAAATATTTACGTAGGGCAGAGGCTCGTTGTCATTATTTGTGACTAGCCCGGTGATTTGGCTGTAACCGTTAAAACATAAACATAGCGCTAAGAAAACAAGTAGCTTTTGGGTCATAATAGAAGTTTTTGCTCGGAGATTAAATTATAATAAGCTAAAAGCTAGTTTATTGGCACCGCCAATGGGTTTAATTCCCAGATATAGTTTACTATTCTTTAATTTTCTCGAAGTAAGTTTCTTTAAAGACGCTCACTACTTTTTAAGTGTTGCACTAATTGTTAAAAGCTTTTTTAATTTGACCTAATCTTTTCTTAGAGTCCCGGTCTTTAATAGCTTCACGCTTATCGTATAGTTTTTTACCTTTAGCCAGTGCGATTTGCATTTTAGCCAGACCGCGATCGTTTATAAATAAACGTAATGGTACAATTGTGAGTCCGCTATTGCGCACTTCTTTAAGCAACTTGTTAAGTTCACGGCGGTTGAGTAATAACTTACGACTACTCTTAGGATTATGGTTAAAATAAGTAGCGTGAGAATACTCTTGAATGGTCATATTGATCACAAAAAGTTCATCCCCCTCAAACTCGCAAAAACTTTCTGCGATAGAAGCTTTACCTTCTCTAATCGATTTAATTTCGGTACCGGCAAGTTTGATACCCGCGGTATATTTATCAAGAATCTCATATTCAAAACGAGCCTTCTTGTTTTTGATATTAATTGTATTGGTCTGTTTCATAACACTGCAAAAATACTAATTTCTTAGTTGGACTACTATTGCTTTTAATTGCTTTAATTTTGTGGTTAAATAACCCTAGAACGCGCAATAAATTTATAGCCGCTACCCTTAAATCAATTAAAATGAAATATAGAATTCTTTATATATTAAGCGCTTTATTTATCTTTTCCTGCAAAGAAGAATCTAAAAAACTTGATGCAGATACCATCATACAAAAAGCAATTTCTCAAGTTGGGGGTAAAACTATAGATACGTCTACAATTACATTTAAATTTAGGGATAAATACTACAGAGCGAAACGCAATAACGGTTTATACCGTTTAGAGCGTAGTACCAATGCCGCTTTTAAAGATACGTTGGATCAATTGACCAATTCTGATTTTAAACGTTTTATTAATGAAAAAGAAGTGCCTGTTGCAGATTCGTTAATCAGCTCACTTTCCGGAAGTGTAAACTCTGTGCATTATTTTTCGGTTCTACCGTATGGCTTAGATGCCGAAGCGGTAAATGCTAAAAAGGTTGGAGAGACTACGATAAACGGAAAAACCTATTATGAGATTCAAGTAACCTTTAGTCAAGAAGGTGGTGGAGAGGATTTTGAAGATGAATATATGTATTGGATAAATACCAAACATTTTACTGTAGATTTTTTAGCTTATAATTATCACGTAAATGAAGGAGGAACGCGTTTTAGAGAAGCATATAACATAAGAGAAATCGAAGGAATTCGATTTGTGGATTACCGCAATTTTAAACCTAATGAACAATTTCCGCCATTAGAAAGCCTTGATAGTTTATTTGCAAATGGTGAGCTTGATTTGCTTTCTAAAATAGAACTACAAGATGTTACCGTTTCTGAAAATCAAAAATAAATAGGGAGGGTTTCCCAAAGGGGATTTACTCTTGGCTCCAGCTGTTAAAATCTTTTATTTCAACTTCGGTGTTGCCATTATCTACTTTTACAACATATAGATAACCATATTTAGAGTCATCAATCTCATCATATTTGTTTTCACCCACAATAGCATTTACAAAAGCTGGAGTGGTATTACTATGACCTACGATCAAAACAGTTTTCCCTGCTGTTTCCTGTTGAAATACTGTGTTATATAGATTTGTAGGGTCATAAAGTTGTATCTGCAAATCGTTTTGATTTGCTGTAGGTAGGGCAGTGCTTTTTGTTCTTTTAAAATCAGTGCTATAAACCGCATCAAAATCAACATCTTTTAATTCATCTGCCCAGAATTTTGCTCGTGCTTCTCCAATTTCTGTTAGAGCAGGATCATCACCAGCATTTGGGCCTCGTTCTTTGTCGGAATGTCTTATAAGGTAATAGGTAGCTTCCTGAGGATCACTATTGGCCATAGCAGTTTCCTTCGGCTTGTCTTTACAAGAAAGGATAAAAATGGCGAGCAGTGGTAAAAGCAATTTAATCATGAGATGATAGTTTTAAGCAAATTTAACGCTTGTCAAGCAAAGATTAGCGTTTTATTAGCGCAAATAGTCTATGCTTCAGACTAATTTTAGGTATAACTAATAATTAAAAAGTCAAAGCTATGAATAGTGATCAATTAGAAGGAAAATGGAAACAAGTAAAAGGAAAATTTAAAGAAGAGTACGGTGATGTGACTGATGATGATACAACTCACGCTGAAGGTAAATTTGACCAGATGCTTGGTAAGCTTCAAGAAAAAACCGGAAAAACTAAAGAAGAACTTAAAGACTGGATTGACAAGCAGTAATTGTTTTTCAATTTATTACAGAACCGCTAAGAAATTAGCGGTTTTTTTATGCGCTAAACTGTAATTTCGCAAATCTATGCGAATTGTAAAATCTAAAAAGCTTCCGCTAAATTGTGATATAATCGATCTTCTTCTGGATTGGATTGAAGATGAGCCGGTAAGTTGCTTATTTAGCTCAAATACGCATAAAGATATTTACGGATGTTTTGATGTTTTGTTGGGCATAGGAGCAGAGCATTTACTTAAGGCTTCAGTAGGAAATGCATTTTCTCAACTCGCTAACTTTCGTAGTGAACGTAACGATTGGATACTAGGATACCTTTCTTACGATCTAAAAAACGAACTGGAAGATCTACATTCTCAAAATAATGATAAACTCGATTTCCCGGATCTTTGTTTCTTTCAGCCTAAAAAATTGATACGAATACAAGGAGGGATTATTGAGTTTTTATATTTACCTCTTTATGTGGATGAAATAGAAATAGATTTTCAAAATATTTTCAAATCGCCTTCTTGTAAAAATGTAGTAAAGCCTTCACCTGCTCCTAAAATAAAAATGCGATTCAGCAAAAAAAAATATTGTGAACAGGTATCTAAAATGCTAGATCACATCAACCGTGGAGATATTTATGAGGCTAATTTTTGCCAGGAATTTTATACGGAAGAAAAAATCAATCCTATTTCTTGTTTTAAAAAACTCAATTCACTTTCTGAGGCACCATTTGCAGCTTATATGAGACTTAATGGGCACTACGCATTATGCTCTTCTCCAGAACGCTTTTTGGCCAAAAGAGGAAACCAACTCATCAGCCAACCCATAAAAGGAACAGCACGTAGAAGTATCGATCCTACTGAAGATTTAAAACTCGCCGAACAACTTGCTAAAGATCCAAAAGAGCGTACCGAAAATATTATGATCACTGACCTGGTACGTAATGATCTTTCTAAGCTTGCTAAGAAAGGTAGTGTGGAGGTTAAAGAATTGTGCAAGGTATATACTTACAAGCAAGTACATCAGATGATCTCAACTGTAACTTCAATAATTGATGAAGAAGCAGAGCCTGTTGAATTTATAAAAAAGGCATATCCTATGGGGAGTATGACTGGCGCTCCTAAAGTTTCTGCATTACAAATTATAGAAGCATTAGAAAATTCTAAAAGGGGTTTGTACAGTGGCTCTATGGGATATTTTACTCCCGAAGGTGACTTTGATTTTAATGTAGTAATTCGTAGTATTTTGTATAATTCTGCAAAACCTTACGTATCTTTTTCTGTGGGTAGCGCGATCACAGCAATGGCGTTACCTCAAAATGAATATGAAGAGTGCTTACTTAAAGCTAAGGCGATGCTGGAGACTTTAGACAACTAGTTTAAGTCTAGTAATTCTATTTTATTTCGGTTAATTTTTAGCTTTCCTTCTAATTCTAATTTTTTAAGTAAGCGTGAAATTACTACTCTGGAGGTATGCATTTCATAAGCAATGTCTTGATGTGTGCTGTGTATTTCGTCAAGCTGGGTAAGGTTTTGCTTGTCTCTCAAATACTTCAGTAAGCGCTCATCCATACGCATAAATGCGATACTGTCTAAGGTGTCCAGCATTTCTTCAAGTCTGTTCTGGTAGCTGTCAAAAATAAAATTGCGCCAGGATTTATATTTAGAACTCCATTCTTCCATTTTTTGGATAGGAATCATAACCAGCACCGTATGCAATTCTGCAATGGCACGTATTTCGCTTTTTCTTTGACCACGGGTAAATGAGAGCGTGAGTGCACACGTATCTCCTTTTTCAAGAAAATAGAGTAGGAGTTCGTCACCGTTTTGATCTTCTCTCAATATTTTAATAGCACCACTAATGAGCAAGGGCATAGCAGTGATATACTGACCAATATCCATAAGCATTTCACCTTCTTTAGCCTCTTTTAAGATTCCGGCTTCAGAAATTTCTTTTAAAAGTTCTGTTTCAAAAAGATGCGCGTAATTGAGGTTCAGTAATTCTTCCATACCTTAAAAATAGCGTTAAAAATGTTTTTTACTCGATAATCGAGATTTAAATGCTTCGAGAATTTTCTCGTCTAAAAATATATTATTCAGTTTAATGCTTTCCGGGCTTGCCCCGAAGTAGTTATCTAAGCTATATCCATCCCTATAAAATTTAAAAAAGGGTTAAAATACTGGCAATCTGTATACAATCTTTTATATTGATTTTAGACATAAAATACAGTTGAAATGGCAGGACATAGTAAATGGGCTAATATAAAACACCGCAAAGGAGCTCAGGATAAAAAACGTGCAAAAGAATTTACCAGAGCGATCAAAGAGATTACGGTAGCTATTAAGGAAAATAATCAAAACGGGGATCCAGATTCTAATCCGGTTTTGCGAAATGCTATACAAAATGCTAAGGGGGTAAATATGCCTAAGGATACTATAGAACGAGCTATAAAGAAAGCATCTGGTGCAAATGCTGATTCTTATGAGCAACTCACCTTTGAAGGTTATGGTTCCAACGGAATCGCATTTTTTATAGAATGCACCACAGATAATTCTAATCGAACTATAGCCTCAATACGTTCGATTTTTTCTAAAAATGGAGGAAGCTTGGGAACTAATGGTTCGCTTGAATTTTTATTTGATCGCAAAGGAGTTTTTACCTTAGATAAGACTAAAATAGAACGGGATTTTGAAATGCTTCAATTAGAGCTTATTGAAGGCGGGGCAGAGTCTTTTGAAAATCACGAGGACGTTTTTGTAGTATACACGCAGTTTACAGATTTTGGTAAAATGTCTCAACATCTTGAAGAACTTAATATTGAAACTAAAAATGCCGAATTGCAACGTATTCCTTTAAATACAATTGAATTACCCGTTGATCAAGCACGGAAAATATTGAATCTCATAGAAAAGTTTGAAGATGATGATGATGTACAAAATGTTTTCCACACCTTAGAATTCACGGAAGAATTAGAGCTTGCTTTAAATGACGAAGAGGAAGAATAAAATTCTTCCTCTTCAGATAACATTATTATCTTTTCTTTATAAAGTTTACTAATCTTTAGATAGCTCGTCCTTTTTTTCGTTTTTCGTTCTCTTTTTAGGTTTAGAACCTATATCTGCCACCAACTTATTTTCAAACTGAATACGAGATTTAGAAAGGTGTTTACCGTCTTCTAAAGTAGAAATATATTTAATAAGCTTTTCGCGTAGGATACAGTGTAAATCCCAAGTGGCAGAAGCATCTTTAGCACTACATAATGCTCTTAACTTGATTGAATTTTCGGTAACATCTACAACCTGAACGCTGGGTGGTGTATCGCGATCCCAATCTTCCTCATCCTCTAACAATTCATAAAATTTACTGCGTACATCTTCCACATTAATTTTATAATCTGCATAGATAATAATTGGTCGTACCTGATGTGCGCTGGTCATCGACCAGTTTTCAAAAGTATTAGAAATTACATATTTCAAAGGCACAACTAAGCGTCTCAAATCCCAGGTGCGTACGACCATATAAGTAAACCTGATGTCTTCAACATAGCCCCAATCTTCTTTTATTATTACCGTGTCACCAATACGTGCAGGGCGTGTAATTGCGATTTGTATACCCGCAATAATATTACCTAAAGTACTTTGTGCAGCAACACCAAGAATTACTGTTGCCAAACCTGCGGAAGCTATTAATGAAATCCCCAGTTTTTCTAAAGACCTGAATTGAGATAGTATAACCGAAGCTCCCACGATAATTACTACAAACGTGATCACCCTGCGCGCTACAGATATATAAGTCATCATCATTCGAGCTTCGTTATTTTCCTCGGGGTTCGCGTCGCCTATTTTGGTTTCGGCTACATAGACCATAAATGAATCGATAAAGCGCATAATAAACCAAGTAATCGTTCCTATTACAGCAATTAAAAGAATTGCGTATAAAGTGCTTGCAAAAGAACCTCCAAAAGAAATGAGCTTATTCAGAGCTATGTAAAAGAACAAAACGCCTATTGCCCAGCCGGCTGGAGTAGCCAAACGTTTTGCAATGGTTTTTACCCAGACTTTATCAGATTTCCTAAACATTCTGCGTAAAATAAATAAACTCAATTTACCCAAAAAGTAACTTAGTATAATAAGAATCAGCGTTCCTACAACTTTCCAAATAGGCATATTGAGAAACCGTATACGCGCCCAGTCTGGCATCATTCGGTCTAATTCACGTGGACCGTAAACAGCGTAAAGGCTATCTATATTTTCAACTGTGTTTGCAGAGATCAACCAGAAGGCTCCAAACTCTTTATACTTTACTCGCTGCATACGTAAAACAACATCTTTTCCATCGAGATCAATTTCACCAAAAACTACACTACGCATTGGTTTACCGGCGATAGCTTGATTGGTGTTTGTACTCATATCTATTTGACCATCTGGACGATCAGATAATCCTCCCCAGTCTATTTTCACACGTTGATTGAGTACAAAATATAATTTTTCAGCTAGGGTTTCAGCTTGTTCTTTAGTTAGGTTATCTGGTAGTAGATTAAGGTTTAAGGCATATGCAGCATCTTCAAAATTACCATTGCGAGAACTTACTATAAAGTGTTCTAAAGTGGCTTGAGGAGACTGAAAATTGAATGTATTGGGCGGTAACCCTATAGGTATATTGAGTCTGTTTAAAATGAAATAAGCTTCATTATATTCTTTAATTGCATTGGGTAAATAACGCCCGTCTTCTGGCACTGTAGGCTTACTAGAGGGTAAATCTCTACCGGATGTTGTTTGTGTAGAATCTTGAGCAATACTGCTTAGAAAACAAAGATTTAACAATAGGATAAGGAGAAAGCTGCTTTGGTTAGTTTTCATATTTTGAAATTTACACTCAAAATATAAATTCAGGTATTAGCGTTTCGTTAAAACTCAATTTTTCAGCAGTATAAATGATTAGTTAAACTTATAAAATCTGCTATTTTTATTGAAAAACTATTCCTAACGAGGATATTTTATACAAGCATAAAATATGTGATAATTTTATTGATTTTATATTTAGAATTAACCTTTAATTAATATTATAAATAATAATTTTATAAAGTTTACATAGTTAAAGAAAGGTTTTGAATGAAAACATCTGCAATTAACTCGTGAAATGGATATTATGATGAATAATGACTGATTGAGTGTCGATTTACTAATTATTAGGGGTGTAAATTAAAAATATATCAAAGACCTTTTTTTGATATGAAAATTTATAACAGATCAAAATCAACTAATGAGGAATTTTTTATTTGTTTCTGCTGAAAATGACGCCCTTGCAGATTGCAAAGCGGGAGGTATGGCAGATGTTGTAAGAGACATACCCCGGCAAATTGCTACAACTGGAGATCAGGTGCATGTTATTGTACCAGCCTATAATAGACTTCATAAAAAGGGGCTCTTAATAACAGAACTTAAATTCAATATTAGAGGGCAAGAGACTGTTGCAGAACTTTATGAGGTTAAGCCTAAAAAAGAATTTACGGGCATTACCCATTACGTAATACATCATCCGGAAATTGTAGAAGGTAATATCGCTCATATTTACAACGATGATCCTGAAGAGCCTTTTTTTACAGACACGATTAAGTATTTCATTTTTAATACAGCAGTAGCACAGGCTATTAAACAAAATATTTTTGATCACATAGATGTTGTTCATTTACACGACTGGCACACGGCGCTATTGTTGTTTCATAGAAAATTTCATCAAGATTTTGCTATTTTAAAACAGAGTTGGTTTGTTTACAGCATACATAATTTGAGCTTGCAGGGTATACGACCGTTGAATGACAATTTTGCTTCTTTAAATAATTTTTTCCCGCAAGTCGGTTACGAGTATGAGGTTGTGAAAGATGATCGTTATAACGACTGCATCAATTTGATGGCCGTGGGAATTCGCCTTGCAGATGAAGTGCATACGGTGAGCCCTTCATATATGCAAGATATTATGAAGCCCAGCCATAAACCAGAATTTATAGGGGGTGAAAGTCTTGAAGAAGATTTGAAGAGAGCTTTTGCAGAAGGACGCTTACACGGAATACTAAATGGTGTAAATTATCACAATATGCGTGTCGCTCAAAAGGGGAAATTATATCCTAACATTCTTCGTCAATTATTTAAATGGATACAGGAAGAGTCTAAAAAATACAAAGCAGATATTCTTGCCAATACGGGGGAAAAGGTAGTAGATCTTATTGAGAACCCACCTAGTTTTGTGGTTTCTAGCGTCGCCAGAATGACCGAGCAAAAATTCTATTTCTTCAAACAACAACCCGAAGCACTCAAAGAGATCTTAAGAAAACTAGAAGAACGTAACGGTATATTTATTTTGTTGGGAACTGGAGAACCGGAATATGAAATGCTTATGCGGGAGATTAGTTATGAGCATCCTAATTTTATTTTTATAAATGGCCAGTCTGAAGATATTATAGATTCTATTTATCTGGAATCTGATCTTTATTTTATGCCTAGTCTTTTTGAACCTTGCGGAATAAGCCAGATGCTTGCCATGCGTAACGGGGTCTTATGTTTAGTACACCACACCGGTGGATTAATTGATACGGTAGATACGGGTAAGAATGGATTTTCATTCAAAGGTGAAAATATAACAGATACCATTGCAAATATGGTAGCCTCTTTTGATAGTTGTATGGATGTATATTTTGGGGATAGAGTCAAATGGAATAAAATGAGACGCAAAGCGAAAGCGGTACGTTTTTCTTGGGAAAATTCTATTAAGGAGTACTACAGTAAATTATATACGTATTAGATTACCAGTCTAACCTCTCCTAATTCTTCGACTGAAAAAACGGAATCTTCGCTAGGAGAACCTATAAACATAAAATTGGTTGGTATATTCCAGCGCTTTGATAATTCATTTATTTTTTCAGGACAAAATGTACCGGGCTCTATGATGTATTCTATATCAATTTCAGGATAGGCCCGGTCTAAAACCTTAATATCACTGGGCAGCGTTGAAGCTTCTATTTCATCGGAATCTCCTACACTTACAATTTTTAGTCGTTTTGTAGGTTCGTTATGAGAGACATATTGCATAACCTTGTTCAGCGTTGCGATGTTATCATTTTTTGTGAAAAATACAAACTGCTGACTGTTGACCTTGTTGAGAAGTTCTTTTGTTTTTCGGTTTAAACGTGCAAAAAGTTTTCCGCCGTCAGGAAAAATATAGTCTAATAGTTTTAAAAATGCCTTGAATATACTTACCCGATACAGCATAAAAAACACTACAAACAATGTAGGAATAAGGTATTCAAAGAAAATAACGAGATAACCCGGATTGAGAATGATGTTACCTATAATTGCTGCAGTAACAGCTGCAATGGCAATAAAAAGACCTATCCATGAAGAACGTTCTGGTCTTGGAAGCTGACTTCTTTTTATCTTTAAAAGGACCGTACCTATACCAAACAAGACCATTACAAGCAAAAAGGCAATGGTGTAAATACCCGCAAGCTGAGCAAGGTCTCCACCGGTAACTAAAAGTATTGAAGCGCAAAGACCAAAGAAAAGAATAAAGATTATATAGGAGCTTCCTTTTGTATTTTTATTTAATAAAGGACTAGGAAGAATTCGATCTAACGCCATACGCTCCATCAGACCACCAACACCTACAAATGATGTTAACACCGCTCCACTAAGTACCAGAGCCGCATCTATTCCTACAATTAGAGATAGCCAGTTTCCTCCAGAAAGTCTGCCTAAGTACGATAATAAGGCATCTTGATTATCCACAACTGTATTGATAGGAATGATCGCTAATGCTAAAAATGCAATCAACGGATTGAAGATGGTTACCACAATCCACATGTTGCGTAGCGTTTTTGGAAAGACCCCTTTTTTCTGCTCTTCCACATAATTTGCCGAGCTCTCAAAACCACTTATACCCAGCATCGCTGCAGAAAAACCTAAGAATAATGCAGTTGTAATACTGGTTTTAATAGGATGATTAAAATTTTGAATCAGCGTGTCAAAACCTTCGGTTAAAAAGAAATATATACAAAAACCACAAAGTAAAGTAAGCGAGGTAAGATGAAACAAAAAGATTGCGATAGCTACCTTAGAAGATTCACCAATCCCCAGAATTACAAGTCCCATAAAAATCAGCATAAGACCTATGGTTACCGGGATAACAGGAATAAATTCCCAGATACTATGAACATATTTAATAGCTTCGGTTGCAGAGATGACACAGGTAGCCATATAGCTCAGCACGGTGAGAGCTGCAGCTAGAGAAGCTGTAGATTTTTTGGTTGTATTCAAGAGGGCGTTGTATGCACCGCCATTTAAAGGTAATGCGCCAACAACTTCCCCATAAATTTTTCTAAAAAAGAAAAGAACTCCCGCAACAATTAAAAGAGATACCCAGGCATATTGCCCGGCATATACAATGGCCAATGCCGATACATAAAGGCAAGAGGAGCTAATATCATTACCACAAATTGCCGTTGCTTCGAGTTGGTTGAGCTTTTTCTTTGACATGCGAATATTGATTTTTAAACAGATTAAAAGTACAACATCTTAAAGCTGTTCTATAAAAGTGAGCAGGTTTAGTAATAGATTAACAAGTTTTTTTTAGAATAAAATTCGATGAATAGAAACTATAAATAGTAAAAGAGAAGTTATATATTAAAATGTTCTTCTGATTTTTAACTTTCTTTAGTGCTTTGCTTAACAATGAATAACTTTGGTTCATATCAGCGCTATTAAA
>Ga0207888_100345_pt1 | contig 19598 bp, 18 predicted proteins | sample LinPmetageLP43_FD_184055 | JGI IMG/M metagenome (GOLD analysis project Ga0207888, IMG submission 184055) | Marine viral communities from the Pacific Ocean - LP-43 (SPAdes) | ecosystem: Environmental > Aquatic > Marine > Oceanic | place: Pacific Ocean | collected 2010-08-27 | reverse complement strand
AATAAATAAGCAATATTCTCTATAGATACGATATCGTTTACTGCTACTAATTCTAATTCTGGAGTATCCAAAATTACTTTTAAAGAAGCGCGACCAATACGCCCCATTCCGTTTATTGCTATTTTTTTCATTTTGATGTATTTAGTTTATTAAAATTAAATAACCTTCTGCCTTAAAGACAGAAGGCTACAATTAATCACTCAATCAACATATGGTTTCGGGGAAAACTGAAACCTCAATTATTTAGACCATGCAAACTTTTCAAAAGGTGCATCGACAGGTGTATGCGCAATATGATTTGTATAGTTACTAATTACCTTTTGAGATAATCCTAAAATAATTTCCAACACTTGTTGCTCTCCATAACCTGCAGCGTAAAAAGTATCTAAATCTTCTTGAGTTACATTACCACGGTTACGAACTATAGTTAAAGTCATAGTTCTTAGTGCTTCTAATTTTGCGTCTGCTAACGGAGTTTCGTTACGTAATGCTTCTGTAATAGCATCATCAACCTTCATCATTTTAGCTATACCTGTGTGTGCTGGTACACAGTAATGACAAGCATGCTCAACATTGATAGCTTGCCATACTACTGTCAACTCATCATTATTGAATGAAGTTTCAGTAAATAACTGATGTAATGTTTGATACGCTTCTAAAATTTTAGGTGAAGCAGCCAATACACCATGCAAACCAGGAATCATACCAAATGATTTTTGAGAGTTCTCTAATAATGCTTTGCTACCTTCTGGTGCAGATTCTATGTCGTGTACTTTTAAAGTTGTCATAATCTTATTATTTCTATTAATTATTATATTTATGTTAAATCTAAGCAACTGCTTAGTTATTGTTCAAAAAAAATGCTACAAGTGTAAAAATGTAATCCTAATAATGCCTTTTAACTGTTCCTCTTTAAATACTTTTGATGAAATTGACAGACCTAAAAGAGCGTTCATTAAATAGTCAGCTTGTGCTTCTATTTCTTTTACATCCCTTAAGTCGTCTTGTTTTAGGTTCCTTACAAAAAGTTCTCTAATATTTGAAGAAAAACGTTTCAATGCCGCCATAATAACCGGACTCGAATCTTCTTTAATTTCGTTTACCGTATTGGTAACCAAACATCCTTTGAAAATTGCACCTTCTCTAGAAAAATCTAGAAAATCAAAAAAATAATCTTTAATACCTTCTAACCCATTATTAGATTTTTCTAAGGTATTGGTGATGGCTTTAATTTGAGTATTATAAAGTTTAATACTTTCTAAGAATACACCTTCTTTATTTTTAAAGCTGGCATAAATAGAGAACTGGTTAATACCCATTTCTTTCTCCAACATACGAACCGATGTGCTTTCATAGCCATTACGCCAGAACAAGCGCATGGCCTTATCTATGACTTCAGTTTCGTTATATTGTTTTTTACGTGCCATTATTTCCAATTACACTACAAAACTAAGCAAGTGCTTTGATATAAAAAAACTTTTAACTTTAGATTAAGTATTATTGGGCTTTAAAACCTCTTAAAACGAAAATAACCTATTGACATATAACACAATAGGTTATTTAAATTAGATAAATCAGAAGTTAAAATTCTACCCCTTTCGAATAATTTTATCAATATTTCCAGCTAAGTACATATGGTCACTAGCAGAATTTTTACGAAGAACGTTGGTCATCAACACCACCATATATTTACAATTATCTGGTTGTTCTACGATGATTACCGAGTTCATAAAATTGGTGACATTACCCATATATTTACCACAGGCTTCACCTTTACTTCTATCACACTTATAAAGTGAGCCAGATTTAAAATACACAGCTGCTTCTTTCAATACTGGCGATTGTGCGTAACGAATTCTACGATCTGTCATATACATTAATCGTTTCATTTCTAAACTAGAAGCCTCATCTACAACTTTACCCTGCTCTAACTGAGCCAAAAATTTCATTAACCCTTGTGGCGACCCAATACTACCACCTTTATCACCTACATAGGTATTTGCACCTCTAGTAAAAAAACTACCTAGTCGCCATTCATCAGATGTGATACCTAAATCGCGCAACGGCAAGTTGACAACATCATTACTTAAGTCCGTTAGCTCCTTTTTAGGTGTTTCTTTAAAGTAAGTATCCGTTTCTTCCTGAGTTAAGTCAGGATATTTTTCACCAAAAGCTGCCATTAACAAAACTTCTCTCCATACTATACTCGCCGCACCATTATTACTTACTGATAACATATGATCAGCCCATTCATATAATGAGAAAACATCGCTAGCAATCACCTGTCGTTTTACCAACGTATTCTTTTCAATATTATAGATAGGAATAGTGTGTTCATCTGTCAATCCCCATACTCCCGATTTCACAGATTTGTTCTTTAACAACTCCGTTCTTTTTTCAAATGAATCCGGATAAATTTTTTCTAATTGTGTAAATAACCCAACCAAAACAGCCAATTTCCCAACACTACCTGGCTGATAGCCTGCCGTTTCATTTCTTTCAGCATAACGCACATTCTCAGGATCAGAAATATCCAAAACACTAAGAGAATAACTTTTATCCAATCCGCGGAAAAGTGCACTTATCTCTTTCTGAAAATCTTCGTTCACCTGCATTAAACCCATTGCACTATCACTCTTTCTTGAGAGTAGGTTCAATTGAATATCGCTGTACGATTTTAAAGCCCCAGCCGGTAATGCCGTTGCATCTTTAAGCTCGCCGCTTTTAATTAATTCTAACCTCTTTAAACGTTTTATGCCTGTACGCTCGTAACCGTCAATTGGATAATACGTATATGTCGTGAATGCCGATGCACTCAGCACTACTATCGCTAATAATATTATTTTCTTCATTATAATTTTGAGCTTAAAGAGATTTCTTTCTCTGTATTAATTTTCGGTGTAATAGATTCTAAATACCCAGAACTCAACGCTTTTTTATTCTCAACAAATGGTCTAATTTGAAACAACCATAATTTATCTTCTTTAAAACCAAGCTCTACATCATAAGCACCTTCGTAATCTGAATTTGTTTCTTTTGGTAGTGTTTCACGAATAGTCTTTGCCAAAGTCTTAATCTCGGCCATGTTCTTTTCATTCACTACTCTATTCTGAAATGTAGCTACTTTCTTGCCAGTTCCGCCAGTTGCTGGTAAGGTATTGTACATTGGCTCGCGTGCTGGCGCCAATAAACGATAGCCATTACTATCATATATAGTATACGTTTCTGCGGACTGACCATCTACGGCACCACCTGCACCTCTGCTGAATGCCACGGTTAAATCTTTATCGTTACCAGAATTGATACCCTTTGTAATTAATACACCCGAGTAATCTACATCCACACTTGGTATCACCAAAATAGAAGGAAAAACATTCTCAGGATTCAATAAATACACCTGTCTCCATTTAAAGCTACGTTCAGTGTATGGTGAAGCCCACACATCTTTTATACCTTCTAAAACTTTCTCTTTATCCAACACATTGAATAATGTTAAGTTTAAACCTGCACCAGTAAACTCTTTTAAATCCTCCATATTGGTGTCGCTGCGTAAGAACACAGGAATTTTCCCAAAGTCCGACCCAAGAACAGATTTGAATTTACTTTCCAGTTGATTCATAAAATCTTCTTTCAAAGGCATTTTCTTAATTGCAGCTCTTAGTATTTCCAATTGACGCAATTGATAATTTTCAACTTCTGGCTCTGACACATTTGCACTGCGCATACGCTCAGCTTCCACAAACATCGCATTCAAATATTCCCAATATGAACTATTCTCGCCTGGCATTTGCTGATCCATATGGTCTCTAAAAATTCCGAACGGAATCACCAACCCCTCAACCACCTGCTCAGGAAACATTTTTTTCAACTGTCCAAGGTTCGCAGCTTTTGGTCCGCATAACGCTCCCGAATCGCTAGCATCAACATCGCGCATATTCAAAACATCGGTATTTCCCAATTGAATTTTTTCAACAGGCACTTCTATCTTATCTGTATTACGTTCCTTTTTCACAAAAAGTCCGTGCTCTTGATCGGTCATTTGTGCTTCAGGTTTTATAATCACATTTCCCTTATTAGAAACTGCATAAAACACCCTTGTACCGTCGTACTTCTTTAAACTTTGAAGGTTAGCATCTGACAAAGCCGCATTTGGTATCCCTAAATTACGCGCCAGTAATTGCACATGCGAAACCATGTTCCCTTCTGCCACCGTAGCAATACCTGCAACTGGTTTTAAATCTGAAGGTGAACGTTGAAATACATAAATTTTATCGGCAGATACTTCTACATCTTCAGATGAGCCATCTACAACCACTAATTCACCATAAGCATACCCAGGGTTTAAACCTCTAAACGTACTTTGGTTAGCAACATCCATCACTTTATTGGTCAAGGCAGATTCTTTTGCTATAAAATCACCAAGATTTCCTACACTTTGCCCTAAATGCAATGCTACAGAACCTCTAATTCTATCATCGATAAAAGCATATGCCTTAGGCTCAAAAGCGGTATACACATTTACCACTTCTTGGTAGTTTGCCTTTACCATAGCAGCACTCCATTCTACTGCTGCTCTTGCAGTTTCCAATACTTGGGTTAATTCTGCCAAGCTTAATTGATCTTGATTAAATTTGCTTAATGTACCAGAAATTTGCTCCCACTCCCACAGCTCTAAATATCCAGCACCAACTGAAGCCGTTGCTAAAGCACAAATTTTTTCTAATTGCCCGCTAACGCTGGTTGGCTCCCAATTAGGTGCATTTTGAAATAGAAGTTCTTCTAATTTTAATGAGATATCTAATAATTGTAAGCGTGCCAATGGTCGCTTTTCGGCTATTAATTCTTCACGAATATCAACTAGTAACAATGCAGCTTCGTTTACAGTATAGCTTGCGGTATCATTTGCCTCTTTACTATTTATAAAAGCTTGAACTTTATCGCCAAGTGAAGTTCCTTTAATCAATTTGGACTTATCTAATAAAGCCTGAACATCTACTGGCTTAAAGAAAACTTGCATAGTGCTTACCAAGCCATCTAGCTTCTTATTCAAATCTGTAGTTAGTAATTTCTGATTTTTTGATTTGAAATCAATTACTTTTTGAATATCCAATTTTTCTGGTTGGCTATGAATCTTAGTTCTCAAGTCCATAAACGGAGTATACAAATCGGAAATTACTTTAGATTCGCTTCGCATTAATTGCGCAATATTATCATCACCGTTATGAGGGATGTCTTTTAAAGACTGTCTAATAAGGTAGAAATTATTGGCAATGATAGCATCTTGCGATAATATAGATTTGTAGAAAGAAATACCCCATGCTTCTTCATCTTCTACCTGAACCGATCCTCTGTAAAACTGTCCTTTCTGATTGATCCATCCGTCATCGACCAAACGCAAATACTTATCTAATTGATATTGTTTTAAACGAGAATGGTTGTGGTTAGCATCCCAAAGTTCATCAATAGTTGTATAAGCTAGAATTTGACCAAAGTAAATATGGTTGCTTTTACCCAAAGCAACTACCTCATCTTTATAGCGCGCATGCTGCACCCCTGGACCTATATTATCTGGACAAGGATCTTTTGGCTGGCGTACGCTACCATCTGTACAAAACCAACGAATATCTTTATACGGACCCCTAATATCATTTTTATAGACGCCAATTAAATTTTGAACCTTATCTGGTGACACTTGAGTCTGGGAATAACCTAATCGTGTTATTCCAAAAGAAACAAGTATCAAAACAACAAGTAGCTTAGGTAAATTATAGTTTTTCAATGGAGTGGTATTGATTAATTGGGTAAAGGTAGTATCTAATTATGCTACTTTATAGTCTAAACATCAATTATTTTATTGCAATAAATCAAAAATAGCCCACTGGTTTACAGTTCATTAAGTTTAAAAAAAACTTTCATAATAAAATGATAAATTTAATCGTTATTCAACTAATTAGATTTCATTTGTAACAACTTTTCAAGTCTCAAAAACAGGCTTGAAAACCGGGCAAAAAAAATCGAAAATTAACTTAACAAGCAAAAAATGAAATCACTTTTAATAGTATTGTTCGTAGCAGTTTCTTCGTTTACCACATTTGGTCAAGACACAGGTACCATGAATGCAACTTATGAAGGCTATAGCAATGGCATTTACTCTTTTACAGATGATGAAGGCGAAATTGTAGAATTCAATAATGTTACCAACGAAGTAAGCAGCAAGTACGATTTAACTAGTCAAAAATTTGTTGGTAGACAGTTTTCTATCACTTTTACAGTTGACTCTGAATTGGATGAAGACGATGAAGAAATTCAAGTTAGCACCATTGTAGACCTGCTAATGCCAGAATAAATAATCTAAAGGACCTAAACAGGTCCTTTTTTTATGTCCTATTTTAGTGGTAGTTTAAAGAAGTAAAACACACAAAACAATCTCACTTCAAAGAGCCGATTCTTTTTCGTTTCTTTGTAATTCATAACAAAAAAATAAAATGACTTTACTTGGTATTGATGTTGGTGGTTCTGGAATTAAAGGAGCTTTAGTTAATTCTGAAACCGGAGAAATGATCTCAGAGCGCTTTAGAATACCTACTCCCATACCTAGAACACCAGAAGCAATGACCGATGTAATCGCTGAAATTGTTGCACATTTTGACTACAAAGGTAAAGTTGGTTGTGGTTTTCCTACGATAATAAAAAATGGTGTTTGCAAAGCTACCGGTAATCTTCATAAAAGCTGGTTAGGTGTTCACGTTGAAGAATTGTTGGAGAAAAAGACCGGTTTAGATTTCACCGTTATCAATGATGCCGATGCCGCTGGTTATGCCACAATGAATTATGGTATTGGTAAAGGCGAAAAAGGTCTTGTTATTATGATTACCATAGGTACAGGCTTAGGTAGTGGGGCATTTTTAGATGGCAGATTGATTCCTAATTTTGAATTGGGTCAAATACCCTATAAAAAATATTCCAAGATTGAAAAATGGGCGGCTGGTTCGGCTAAAGATAAAGAAGGACTATCTTATAAAAAATGGGGAAAAAGATTCAACACCTTTTTAGAATATGTTGAGTTGATTGTTTCTCCAGATTTAATTATTCTTGGTGGTGGAGCATCTAAAGATTTTAATGAATTTAAATCTAAAATTAAGATTGATACTAAGGTTATAGCAGCAGAACTTCAAAACCATGCTGGAATAATTGGCGCAGCGGTAGCATCGCTACATAAAGGAGAATAAGATAAATTACTTTTATAAAAAAAGCCTCAAAGATAACTTTGGGGCTTTTTTATTTTTAATATGTTGAAATAATTATTCAAGAATTTTAGCACCTTCAGGAGCATCAAAGAAATCTTTAGACAAATCCTTTTCAAAAGATACATCGGTGAAATCAATTTTGGTAATATAATCTCCAGGTTGATTGTCTTTAACTGTCCAGTACGTTTTAAAACCGCCTGGCATTGTAATACCATCTACAACTTGTTCTCCTATGAACTCAGTAAATTTTTCTGGCGCATGCCCGCCATCTTTAAAATATTGAGGATAAGAAACTATGTACCTCATAACCGCCAATTTATTAGATTCTTTGTTTACATATAGAATGTAATAATCATCTGGCGCATCACCAGTTTCAGCATCAAAAGTTACTTTGACTACGTTATACTCTTTCTCTTTGTAAGTAGTAGGCTCCAACAACTCTAAGTTCACACCTTCCCCACTCAAAACAAACGGATGACCAACAAACCATAACGGAGTTAGCGCCCAGAATTTAGTATCATAGGCAAATGCGGTACTATCTTTAGCTTTTAACCAAGCTTGTTCTCCTGTCCACCCAAATTTAGCTGAGCTATCTGTAGCACTCGTATGCACAGATCTGTTGCTCCATGTATCTACCGTTTGGTAACTATCTCTAGCCGTTTTACCATCTAAAGGTTGATAATTAAAACGAAATGTAATTGGTCCGTTTGCATACCAAGTATCTAATCCGCCATGAGCTTCCATAGCATTCCATACTACTTTTCCTGCTTCAGAGCTATTTAGTTTTTCTTTAGCTTTTGCAACTCGCGAGTTAACCCAAGATTCTGGGATAGAGATAACATCAGTTTCAGTTACCGATACATCAGTAGCTTTATTAACAGATTTAGGAGTTTCTTTACAGGATATAAAAACTGCAAATAATGATAAAAGTGAAAATTTGTAAAGTAATTTCATAATTGTGTGCCGTTTAGTTTAGAATACAGTTATGATCAGACGGCTTTATGATCTAAACTGGCTAATTTACGTTCCTCATAATTCTCTGCAACCACCTTATCTAATTCTGCTGGTGCTTCAAAATTTAGAGTATTTTCTTTAAGTCGTTCTTCACCTCCAAAAATAACTTGAATTTCTTTTTTAAATAAACCTTCTAATGATCGTTGTGCAACATAATCTGGGGCATCCATTTTTCTACCTGTAAATTTTTGCATCATTTCCGTATCCGTAGCGGTTGGAAAAGCACACGTAACCGAAATGTTAAAAGGAGCCAATTCTCTTCTCATAGAATCTGAAAACTGACGCACTGCAGCTTTTGTACTTCCGTACACGGCATAGAAAGGCATACCTATTAATCCTAATCCTGATGAAATATTTAAGATATAAGCATCTTCAGAGAATTTTAAAAGAGGGATACAGTATTTGGTCAATAACATTACTGCTGTGTAGTTTATGGCTACTTGATCATATAAGTCTTCATCTTGTATATCCTCTAAAGGACCTGCAGCTACAATACCTGCATTATTGATCAGTATATCTAAATGTCCCCATTTATCTTCTATACGTGCGGCAGCGTCTCTTAATACTTGAATATTTGCTACATCACCGGTTATTCTAATGAAATTGACATCTGCAAATTCTTCCGATAATAGCTTTAGATTCTTCTTGTCTCGAGCTATTACGGCAATATTGGTTACCCCTTTTTCAATAAGATATTCTACCATGCATTTACCAATGCCACGAGTACCTCCTGTAATAAGTACATTTTTACCTTTTAATTGCATACTATGTTTTTGTTTGAGTTGAGTTTAAATCGCACTTTAAATTAGATAAAAATCTATGCAGAAACGAAGAAAAACGAACGATGCAATCATTATTAAGAAAGTAGGAAAATCTATCTTAATTTTTTGCATTTTCCTTAATACAATAGCTCTAAATCTCATTAAATCAGCTTAGTAATAACCTCAATTGACAAACAATGGCCCAATACCAAAATTACACAACCAAAAAAGCCACCTAGAAAGGTGGCTTTTTTTATATAAAGTAAATAAAATCGCTTAAAAAAGGACTTTACTATTTATGCAATTTTATTACGCTTACGGTCATTTTCCGTTAGGTAAATTTTACGAAGACGTAAATGCTTAGGAGTAACCTCTACATATTCATCTTTCTGAATATATTCTAAAGCTTCTTCTAATGAAAACTTAATTGCTGGTACAATTTTAGCTTTATCATCCGCTCCTGAAGAACGTACGTTAGACATCTTTTTAGTTTTCGTAATGTTCACGGTCATATCATCTCCACGAGAGTTTTCTCCAATAACTTGACCTTCGTAAATATCTTCACCCGGATCAACGAAAAACTTACCACGATCCTGTAATTTATCAATAGAATAAGGAATAGCTTTTCCTTTTTCCATAGAAACTAAAGAACCATTCTGACGTTGAGGAATATCACCTTTCATTGGTTGATACTCTAAGAAACGGTGTGCCATAATAGCTTCACCAGCAGTAGCAGTCAATAATTGGTTACGAAGACCGATGATACCACGCGATGGAATTTGAAATTCACATAACATACGGTTACCTTTTGCTTCCATCTTAGTCATCTCACCCTTACGGATAGATACCATTTCTACAGCTCTACCAGAAACTTCTTCAGGTAAATCAATAGTTAAATGCTCAATAGGCTCACATTTAACACCGTCAATTTCTTTTATAATTACTTGTGGTTGTCCGATTTGCAATTCGTATCCTTCACGACGCATGGTTTCTATTAAAACAGAAAGGTGTAATACACCACGACCGAATACTAAAAACTTATCAGCACTATCAGTATCATTTACACGTAGGGCAAGGTTTTTCTCCAATTCCTTCGCCAAACGATCTTTAATATGTCTAGAAGTAACAAATTTACCATCTTGACCAAAGAATGGGCTATCGTTAATAGTAAACAACATACTCATTGTAGGCTCATCTATTGCGATAGTTTTTAAAGCTTCTGGATTTTCTAAATCAGCGACGGTATCACCAATCTCAAAACCTTCAACACCAACTAAGGCACAGATATCACCAGTTTCAACTTCTTGTACCTTTTTACGGCCTAAACCTTCAAATACGTATAATTCCTTTATTTTAGATTTAACGATAGAACCGTCTCTCTTAACCAAAGATATTGCTTGACCTTCTTTTAAAGACCCTCTTTGTAATCTACCGATAGCAATTCTACCTGTAAATGAAGAGAAATCTAAAGAGGTAATTAACATTTGCGTATTTCCTTCTTTTGGTTCAAAAACAGGAATATGCTCGATAACCATATCTAATAATGGCTCTATGTTAGTTGTTTCGTTTTTCCAATCTTCGCTCATCCAGTTGTTCTTTGCAGAACCATAAACTGTAGGGAAGTCTAACTGCCATTCTTCAGCACCTAGTTCAAACATTAGATCAAAAACTTTTTCATGTACTTCTTCTGGAGTACAGTTTTCTTTATCAACTTTATTAATAACCAAACAAGGCTTTAATCCTAAATCAATCGCTTTCTGTAATACAAAACGAGTCTGCGGCATTGGTCCTTCAAAAGCATCTACCAACAACAAAACACCATCAGCCATGTTCAATACACGCTCTACTTCACCACCAAAATCGGCGTGACCAGGAGTATCGATAATATTTATCTTAGTATCCTTATATATAACGGAAACGTTCTTGGAAGTAATGGTAATACCACGTTCTCTTTCCAAGTCGTTATTATCCAAAATTAAATCACCTGTATTCTCGTTTTCACGAAACAAGCTACAGTGGTACATTATTTTGTCTACCAAGGTGGTCTTACCGTGGTCAACGTGCGCAATGATCGCAATATTCTTTGTAGTGGACATAAGGTCTATTTTAAGCGTGCAAAGATACTTTAAATATTAATAGTTGCACTTAAACTTTTGTTATTTTTATCTTATTGATTTTGAGAGAGTTCCCTTGAGCTTAGGCTACTTTTTTCTACCGCCAATTACCCAACCAAGTCTAACATCTATTAAAACACCTGTATTTGCATCAAATTCATTAACAAAAATACCTGGTCCAAAGGCTAAACCAAAATAGAATCCCTTTTTGTAAGTACGCTGTAAACCATATGCTAAGACAATATTATAATAGTAATCTGAAGCATATTCTAAATTACCAATTATGGGTGTACCAAATTGCAATTGATTTAAAAATGAAATATAATTACCTGTGTTACCAGATATATTCTTGCCTTTTCTAAGCCTTCTATCGAAATTAATATACTGTCTAACTTCTGCAGCCAAGCCTGGAAAAAGTCCAAAATCAATATCCCTACCAGACCCTCCATTCAATGCAAAACCTAAAAAACCTTCCAAGTTCAATGTAGTTTTAGGGCCAACGCCTAATTCATAAGATATACCAGGTGCCAACGCGTTAATTTTGAAAAGTCCGTCCTCTACTAATTTCCCTGATTGTGCATTTACATAAAAAGCGGACAAAAGAATAACTAATAGAAATATGACTTTTTTCATGTTGTAGTTTGATTTGATATTTTTTGGGATGTATATCAAATATTAGACCACGTTAATCAAAAGTTGGTTTTGTAGATTTTCTTTTTGTTGCAACCCATCCAAAATTTAAGTTTACCATAAAACCATGACCGTTATCCAAACCGTCACCCCTAAAATAACCATAACCAATTTCCCCATTAAAATTAAACCCCTTTCTATTGGTACGTTGCACGCCATACACTCCGCCATAGAAAGCAAAGGCATAGTTACTATTTCCGTCAGATATATTATCGGTAAACTGAACAGGTTCCCAGAAAATACTACGTGCAGGACCAAAGTAATTTGCAGAATTACCTACCGTATTCTTATTGACATCTAAACGCTCTTGAAAATTATGGTAATATCTTATTCTGGTATGCCAAGCAAAACCTAAAGCATAGCCTTCTTGGTATCTTGCAAATGCTGGAGTAAAACTAGTTGATGCACTTACATTTTTAAATAAGCCCAACTCATATCTAATACCAGGACCAAGTAGATTAATTGTAAATTGATGACGCTCTAGGTTGATGAGTCCGTTACCTTTTTCAGAAAAATCCCTAATCTGAGCGTGTGCTGTCGTAATAGATAAGAATAGAAAAATCAGCGTAATTTTTTTCATATAGTTAGATTGATGTTGCAACTAAAACTACATGATTAAAAAAAAGTAACCACTTGATTTATAGAAATATTAAGAAATTACTTACCTGATTATCGACCTACACACCATCGTTTTTCACTAATTATAAAACCAATACTTAAGTTGGCAACAGGGTAAATACCACCTTCAAATTGCCCATCATAATATGCTGCCCCAACATCTACCGAAAAGTTAAAGCCAGAATCATAACTACGCTGAATACCGGTTACCAAACCTGCATAACCAAAGGCACCTTTTACATTCTCTGTACCAATTGTACGTGAACCCGGAAAAAATACAGCAACCGCAGGCGCTATATAATTGGCAGAATTACCGTAAATCTGTTTTCTTTTTCTTTGTCGTTTCTCAAAATTATAATAATACCTGTACTGCCCTGCAATGGCAGGAAAAACTCCCAACTCACTATACACATCTGGCAGTAATGGATCTAATGCCGCCTGAATACCAACCTTAACATCAAAAGTTGTATTGGCACCTAATGCCATTTCATACTCCAAACCCGGATTGATCAAATTGATTTTCACCTGTCTCAATTCACAATTCTTACCAAATTGGGCACTGCCTTTACAAGCAAACAAGGCAAGTATAATTATAGGTAGGTACTTCTTAAAGTTCATTCCGATTTGGGTTTTCGACAATCTTATCCTAATAGAACAGTAAGCTGCTTAAAATAGTATCTTTGTTTAAAAATATTCGACGAATGAACTTATCTCTAATACCCCAAATAAAACACACAGATAGTAATAATTTCTTTCTTCTTTCTGGTCCTTGTGCCATTGAAGGTGAAGACATGGCAATGCGTATTGCAGAGCATATTGTAACCATAACCGATGAGCTTAAAATTCCTTATGTTTTTAAAGGAAGTTTCAAGAAAGCAAATCGTAGTCGTTTAGATTCATTTACAGGTATAGGAGATGAAAAGGCATTGAAGATTCTTCGTAAAGTTTCTGAAACATTTAAAGTACCTACTGTTACCGATATACATACCGAGCAAGATGCCATCATGGCCGCAGAATATGTTGATGTACTACAAATACCAGCTTTTTTAGCACGCCAAACAGATTTAGTGGTTGCTGCCGCTAACACAGGTAAAACGGTAAATATTAAAAAAGGGCAATTTATGAGTCCGGAGAGCATGAAACATGCTGTCAACAAAGTAACTGAAACTGGAAACGAGCAAGCTATAATTACCGATCGTGGAACCATGTTCGGTTATCAAGATATGATTGTAGATTTTAGAGGTGTACCGACCATGAAACAATATGCACCTGTAGTTTTAGATGTTACACATTCGTTACAACAGCCGAATCAAACTTCTGGTGTTACAGGTGGTAGACCAGCATTGATTGGTACTATGGCTCGTGCAGGTGTTGCCGCTGGTGTTGACGGACTTTTTATAGAAACTCATTTTGATTGTGCCAATGCAAAAAGTGATGGTGCCAATATGCTAGACTTAGGACTAATGAAAAAACTATTGACAGATTTAGTGGCGCTGAGATCTGTGGTAAATCAGTTTTAATTTATAAGTCTTCTCGTTTATAAAACCCATTTTTACGAACGGAATAAGCATCTTGTAAAACATCAATAAGAACCTCGTTATCAATATCTTCAAGGGTACTATAACGCAATGAACGTACTACTTTTCTGTTTTCAGAAATTAGTACGTTCAAATGTTTTGTAAGGTGTGCAGAGTTCCAGAAAGCAATATCCACAAATTGCTTTTTGTGTGATGCATTTAAATAGCAGATCGGAGATTTTCCAATATAAAAACAAGGAATATTCCATTTAAACTTTAACTCTACCTCTGGCAAAGTAGTTTCAATCATCATTTGTAAATGCATTAAAATACTCTTGTAAGGTTCGGGCTGATTAAAAATGTAGTTCTCTGCTGGTTTCATTATTAAATTGATTGTATTAATTTAAAATACGAATTCATTTACTAATACGCATTCAAATATATAATTTTGACTCCTTTAAAATTTATCGATGTTACATAAAACAACAACAGTTTTAATATTTGCTTTTATAATAACCTTCAGCCATCAATGTTTTTCGCAAGACGATCACGATCACAATTGGTATTTCAATAATAGTAAAAGTTTAAGTGAATTATGGGAACTAGATGATGAGCATCAACGTGGCACATTCATTCTTACTTCTTACAAACCTATATACATAACCGCCGCAAAATATTCTACCAACCCAAATGAATTTCCACAGGCAGAAAATTCAGATAAAGTTTTAGATGAGCCAAATAGCTTAAATGCTGTAGAATCAAAATTTCAGATTAGCCTAAAAACAAAAATTTTTCATGGTATGTTTGATGGTCGAATGGATTTATGGATGGGCTATTCGCAGACCGCTTATTGGCAAATTTATAACACAGAACGTTCAAGACCATTTAGAGAATTGAATTATCAACCCGAAATTATCGCCAACTTTCCTATTAAATTTAAATTACTTGGTTTTGATACCAAAATGGTTGGCGCTTCAGTCATACATGAATCTAACGGGCAGTCTGACCCAATTTCAAGAAGCTGGAACCGTATTGCTTTTCATGCTGCATTTGAGCGTGATAATTGGCAAATAATGCTAAAACCTTGGATACGTATAGGAAGTAAAATTGATGACAACGAAAATATATCTGATTACGTTGGACGTGGCGAGGCTGATATCACTTATGATTGGGGTAGACAGCGTTTTAGAACAATAGCCAGACATTCGTTAAACTTAGGAGATAAGAGTCGCGGCAGTTTACAATTCACCTGGTCTTTTCCTATTTACGAGAACTTCAACGGGCATTTACAACTTTTTGATGGGTACGGAGAAACTCTCATTGATTATAACCATAGACAAACCACCTTTGGCATTGGGGTTTCTTTGATAAATTGATACTATTAACTTCAAAAGTATACTACAAACTATTTTTAAATTTCTTTGGTGTTATACCTTCTTGACGTTTAAATGCTGCAGAGAAATGCGTGGCATTTTTGTAACCTATTTGTTCGGCGATTTCATAGATAGGTATATCTGTATTTAATAATAGAGATTTTGATTTTTCAATCTTTTTATCAATACTATATTCATGTATAGTTTTTCCAAAAACCCTTAAAAACTCTTTGTTTAAAACAGTTTTATTAATACCAACTTCTTTAGCCAATTCTGCTACGGAATAGTTAATGGCTAAATTCTCGTTAATACGTTTTTGAATACATAACAATTTCTTCAACACATTACTATTTTGAAAGGCATTATTACTAAGATGTTCATTTTTGTAATTGGAAACTTGAACGGCCAACATCTCAAAAACCTTTGCTTTTAAATAAATAAGTCTTGCCGTTCCTTCAAACCTCACCTTTTCAAAAGTTTCTAAAATAGACATCATTTCATTGGTAATGGGTAATATTAAATTATCATCTATAAGTTCTTTTAATTTTAAATCATTGAAAAAACCATGCTTAGATAAAAATGAATTTGACAACTTCACCTTAACTTCTTTATATGTTTTATTTCCGGTAATCTTAGAGGTTCCTTCAAAAGATTTGATATTTGCCAAGTAAGAGTCTCCACTCTCTAAAAAAATATCATCACAATTTAAAATTGAAATTACTCGCTCACCCTCAATCAGAAAAGATAATTGCACAAAGTCGATTTTTAATTTCTGCTTTAAAACGACATCCCTCTTCAATCTAAAGACCAGAGTAGATATAATTACATCTTCAAAATGTATTTCGTCAATACGTCCCTTACCATACTGCTCTTTAACATGATAGACCTTATGGTTCACCTCATTATTACCATTTTCTTCAACACAGTCCGCCAATTTATGATACGCAATTTCTTGCGACTCGGTTAAATCAACAATCTGCGCATCTGTAAAATTGCGTCTTTTTTTTACCATTTCACGTCATTTCTAATCCATGACTAGGTCATAAATTCGCATCAAACTTATTTAGACTAATTAAAAATAACAAATAATTCATGAAGAATATTTACACAATTCTGCTCTTTCTAATTGGCACCTCTTTCACTTTTGCACAAAGTGGTGACTTAAAAGGTACCGTTGTAGACCAAAACAACAACCCACTATCTAATGTTAATATTAGTATTTCCAAAACCAGTTTAGGAACAACCACTAACGCCAAAGGTAGATTTGAAATAAAGAATTTAGCCGCTGGTCCATATACCTTGACATTCTCTATCGTAGGTCATGTTTCTAAACAAATCTCAACTACCGTATTAGCCTATAAATCAATAGAAATAGTCACTGTTTCGCTACCAGAGCAAAGTGAACAACTTAATGAAGTAGTAGTAAAAGGGCATCATAACAAGTATGCCGTAAAAACCCCATCATCATCGTTACGCTTAAAAACAGAAATAGCCAAACTACCTCAGAACATTCAAATCATTAGTAGCGAACTACTACAAGACCAACAAGCTACAAGTATAATGGACGGGGTTATTAGAAATGTTTCTGGAGTTACACTTTTAGAGCACTGGGGGAATTTTGCTAGAGTAAATATGCGAGGTTTTAGGTTACCGGCATTTAGAAACGGATTTAATGTACAAGACACTTGGGGACCATTATCTGAAGATATGGCATTTGTAGATCAAATAGAATTTGTAAAAGGTCCTGCAGGTTTTATGATGTCTGCGGGCGAACCTGGCGGATTCTATAATGTGGTCACTAAAAAACCATCTGAAAAATCAATTAGACAAGTATCACTAATGGCAGGTAGTTTTGATAACTATCGAGCAACATTAGACCTTGGAGGAAAGGCTACCGAAAACGGGAAATTATTATATCGATTTAATGCCATGTATCAAACATCTGATAGTCATAGAGGTAATGAAGATGCTGAGCGTTACGGCTTTGCTCCTGCCCTAACCTACAATCTATCTCAAAAAACGTCTGTTACGGCAGAATTAAGTGTTCAACAAGCAGAAAGCTATATGGGAGCAGCCTATGTTTTTGCTCCGAATGAGGACGGTTACGGTAGTTTAGATCGAGATTTTAAATTTACAGATACGAATTACCCAGCTTCAGACATACAGGAAGTTACCTTTTTTGGAACCGTAAAACATGACTTTAATAAGGATTGGAGTTGGGAAACCAAATTTGGTTCTTTACGTTATGATCAAGTAGGTAATTCTACTTGGGTGTGGTCAATGGAGCAAAATGGCGATGCAGTACGTTACATAAGTAATTGGGATGCGCTCTCTATAGGCAAGTACTTTCAAACTTATGTGTCTGGAGCCTTTCAAACTGGTGGCGTAAGCCATAAACTATTAGGTGGATTCGATTATAGCCAAAAGGAATATTGGGCAGATTTCAATCAATTTGGTCTCACCGATATAGATCAACCATTTAATATTTATAATCCTGTATACGGAAACACAGAACTACCGGTATTCAACAAGTCTGTACCCGTTCAATATCGCGATAACATTTATAATTACGGTGGTATTAACCGCTCTGTTTATGTACAGGATGAAATTGGTTTTTTTAATGACAAGGCACGTTTAACACTTGCAGGTAGATATACCAATCTATTTACCCGGGGCAAAGATGAAACCGATTCAAAAATTACACCACGTATAGGTTTAAGTGTAGACATATTACCAAGTCTTACAGCATATGCCTTATACGACCGCTCATTTATTGGACAAAATGGAGTAAGCTTTACAGGAGAAACCTTTGATCCAGTTGATGCCAATGATATTGAAGGTGGTATTAAAAAGAGCTTTTTTGATGGTAGGTTAAGAACTTCATTAGGTGCATATCAAATCACCAAACAAAATGTACTGGTAACAGATCCAGAGAATCCTAACTTCTCAATACAGTTGGGTGAAATTCAATCTAAAGGTATAGAATTTGATTTGCAAGGTGAGATTACGCCAGAATTAAACGTAATACTAAATTACGCCAATACAAATGTTGAAATTACAGAAGACACCAATCCTGAAAATATAGGACAACGTGTAGCTGGGCATGCAAAGCATTTAACAAATGGCTGGCTTAATTACAAATTTCCAGAAATATCCAAGCTTCAAGGTTTTGGTGCTTCTTTAGGCTACCAATATCAAATTGATCGTTCTACATGGTCATGGGGTGCAGATAATGAATCTCAATTACCCAATTACTTTAGATTAGATGGCGCACTCTCCTGGAGCAATGATCAGTTTAGAGTTCAGCTTAACGTGAACAACCTTTTAAATGAATACTTGTATTCCGGATCTAATTATGCCACTTATTTATACTGGCAATCAGAACCAGGCATCAATGGTAGAGTAACAGTAACCTATAATTTCTAGAAAAACATATTAATTAATTCTTGTTGAGTTAGTGCAATCCGGTTATCCCTCGGCAAAATCCCGAGGGTTTAACCATAAATAAATAATCATGAAAAAAATAATAATTACGATTTCCCTACTTCTATTCACCATTTCACCAATGTTTGCCCACTATTTATGGCTAGAAACCGACCGAACCGGCAGCTTACAAAAAGAACAAGAAGTTAGGGTCTATTTTGGCGAATACACCCACGGAGTTATTGAGAAAGTAAAAGGGGATAATTTTCCGTCAGTTGCAAAATTCAATTTGTGGCTTATACATCCAGATGGTTCAAAAAAAGTTTTAAAAACTACTGCGAAAGAAGATTACTATGTAACCTATTTCACTCCAAAAGCTAATGGAACTTATACAGTAGCATTAAATAATGACAATATTGAAGTACTGGATTATACAGAATGGGATTTTGGCATCTTCAAAACCCATTATCAATCTACCGCCAAAGTACAGGTAGGTAATATAGTCACCGATACAAAAACCTTAAATACTGACGGCATAGTTATAAAGGAATTAAAGAGCACCAATGGTGAAATTAAATTACAAGTGCTTTTTAAAGGAAAACCTTTGACTAAAAATGAGTTTCAAATATATATGTCCGATTTATGGAGCAAAACTCTTGAATCAGATGATAACGGTGAAGTAAGCTTTCAATTGCCATGGAATACTAAGTACACTATGGAAACTGTTTATGAAGAAAGAGTTCCAGGTTCCTATAATGGAAAAGATTATGAATTTGTTTGGCATTGTGCTACTTATTGTATCAACCAGTAAAAACAGAGATGATAACTATAATTCTATTAT